>Ga0272441_10001739_pt1 | contig 45857 bp, 34 predicted proteins | sample SSMProp6N_FD_193582 | JGI IMG/M metagenome (GOLD analysis project Ga0272441, IMG submission 193582) | Marine sediment archaeal communities from Little Sippewissett salt marsh, Falmouth, MA, United States - SSM-Prop-6N | ecosystem: Environmental > Aquatic > Marine > Wetlands > Sediment ... | reverse complement strand
GTCTGCTCATAATTGGCTTCTATTTCTCTGGCCATTCATTTCGCCTCCTGTTTCAAGGCAAGAATAACATATAAATACTTAAATGTCAATAAAAATTATGAGACAGCCTCTTCAGGCGGGGTGTAGGAGCGGCCTGATACACAACAGGGCGCTTTCAGCGCCCTTTTTTTAAGAGCTTCAGCTAGTGAGAAAGGCCGAACCTACAACTTCTCCAAGTCCGGGATGTCGTAGTAACGCAAAGCGCCATGCACCGTGTTCAACAGCACGGCGTGCCGTTCAGGCTCCCGCACCGTCTGCGCCCAACTGACCGCCGGCTGCTCAAGCGTCCAGTCTTCGAAAATATCCGGCGCCAACGCCGAAGCATGCAGGGCCGCCGGCTGCAAGCCCTCGCCCGCCACATGCAACGCAACCGGCCCGCCCGACTTCCCGGCAAGCCACCGGCCGCACACGGTGATGTCTTCGGCCTGCATCCCCAGGTACGTCTTGTCGAGCATATAAGAGGTGAAAAAGTCGCGCCAGCCGCCCCCGAAAATCCTGTCGTAGCTGCCCAGCCGCGTTTTCGGCGCCGAAACCCCCGTGCCCCGCACTTCGACCGCCAGCACGCGCGTCCCCGCCGCGACCCGCTCCAACAAACCCTGCGCCGGCTCGTCTATCTTGTCCGGCCCGATTCGCAACTCCGCCGGCCCCGCCGGCTTCTCCGGCACATACCACTTCGCCCGCAACCGGATACCCTCTTCCGGAACAAACACCAAATTCTCCTCGCGGTAGCCGTCGCCCTCCACAACGTCCCACTTCTCCACGCCCGGTTCCGGCAACTCCGCCGCCGGCCGGATGCCCGTCAGCTCGCGGATTTTCGCCACCACCTCGTCCCGCGGCGCCGACGCCAGCCATTCGCGCCGTTGCGCCGCCAGCCGCTCCTCTTCCTCGATCATAACCTCCAGCACGGTCCACTGCCCCGGCATAAGGATGACCTGCCCGTCCGGCGTGCACTGCGCCTCCTCGTCCGTCAGCACGGCCGCGTCCTGCTCGACGATTGCATCGTCCTTCCCGAGCAGCCACCGGCGCATCCAACGCCCCGCACCCTGCCGCAACATCGGCGAGAAACCGTGTTCCGCGTCGGTTTCCACGAGGCTCACCCGCTCGGCGAACCCAAGCTTAGTGTAAAGGCGCTTGGCGTCGCGGAAACTGTCCCACGTGCCTTCGATGCTGAAAAAATCGTGCGTCGCGCACAGGATCAGCGTGGGTTTCGGCGCGCGCATCATGATGTAATCGGCGTGCTCCATGCCCTTCGAGATCTGCCCGTGTATATCCTGCTCGGCGTCTTGCGGCCCGTCCTTGCGGAAAAATTTCTTGAAGCTGGTGATGTAACAACTCGGCGCCGCGCAGTCCACCCGCTCGTCGATCGCCATGATGTAACTCGTGAGCGTCCCGCCGCCGCTGTTGCCCGTGCAGCCGACCGTTTCCCCGTCGATGTCCGGCCGGCTCTGAAGGTAGTCAATGCCGCGCATCCCGTCCCAAATCCGGAACTTCGCCGTGTTCCAGCCCAGCGGGATCGCCGCCGTGCCCACCACGGTATGCTCGATGGTCGAGCCATACTTCGGCTTGCGGTCGTCTTTCAGAATCTGCGAACGCTCCCCCTGCCCAATCGGATCGTAAATGAGCGCGGCGATCCCGTTGCGCGCAAGCAAAATGCACGTGCGCTGGTAAACGTCCATCGCCTTCCCGTTGGCGCTGTGACCGCAGGGCACCAGCACGCCCGGATAAGGCCCGTCCGTCACCGGCAAAAACAGCACGGCCGTAATCCGCACGCCGGGAAGGCTGTCGTACATCACCTTCTCATAACGGAACCCCTCGCCTTCACCCGTACCGACAACCTCGGCGTTCAGCGGACCCTTCTCCCAGAACCCGCCGAGCTGCTCGACGAAAAACGCCCGCATGTCCGACTGGTAGGCCTTGATTTCGTCTTCCGTTTGCAGCGCATCGCGCGCCGCCTGCCTCCGGGCAAACGCCTCGTCCGAAAGACGGAACAGGTAGTTTTTCACCATGTCTTCCGGCGCAGCATCCTCGCCGCCGGCCGCAGCCCCAACCAAAATCAAAACCACGGTCATCGCAAAACGCATACGTCTCATAAGTCCCATACGTCCCATTTTTTGAGCCCCTGCCGCGGCCGCCTTACGTCCGCCGCCAGAACGTCGGCACCATCAACACCAGGATACTGAACAGTTCAAGCCTGCCCATTACCATAAACAAAGACAGCACCACCTTGCCAATGTCGGGCATCACGCGATAATCCTGCACGGCCCCCACAACGCCGAGTCCCGGCCCGATGTTGTTCAACGTCGCCGCAACCGAGGAAATTGCCCCCGTAAAAGGTAGGCCGAGCGACGCGATAAATAGCGAACCCAAAACGAATATGGCCAGATAGAGCACGAAAAACGCGTAGATCGTACGCTGCAGCGAATCTTCCACCACCACGCCCGCCACCCGGATTGCACGCACCGTTTTCGGGCGGAACGTGTGCTCCAAACGCCAATAGGCCATTTTCAACAACACCATGATGCGAACGACCTTCATCCCGCCGCCGGTTGAGCCCGCGCTGGCGCCCACGAACATCAGCATCAGAAGCAGCAGCCGTGAAAAATCCGGCCATTGATCGAAATCGGCCGTTACGAAACCCGTCGTCGTCATAATGGACACCACCTGAAACGACCCGTAGCGGAGCGCCTTCCCAATCGTCGGGTAGGTCAGGAAGCCGCCGCCGCCGTTGGGCCGGTAAATGTTCAGTGTAACGGCCAGCGCAGCCAGCAGCAGCAGCAACAGGTACACCCGCCATTCCGCGTCTTTCAGCACGGCCCGCCAGCGCTTGCGCAAAAGCGCAAAATACAGCCCGAAGTTCACCCCGGCCGCCACCATGAACACGATGATAATCAGTTCAATGGCGAGGCTGTTGAACCCCGCGATGCTCGCCTGCCGCGTCGAGAACCCGCCTGTGGCCAGCGTGCCGAACGTCTGTGTCAGCGCCTCGAAAAGGCTCAGGCCCGCCACCATCAGCGCCGTCGTCTCGGCGACCGTAAAACCGAGATAGATCTTCCACAAAATGGATGCGGTGTTTTTAATGCGCGGCCTCAACCCGTGCGGATCGGGGCCGGGCGTTTCGGACCGGAACAGCATCTTGCCGCCCGCGCCGATAAACGGCAACACGGCAATGAACAACACCACCACGCCCATGCCGCCCAGCCAATGGGTAAACGACCGCCAAAACAAAATGCTTTTCGGCGCGGCCTCGATGTCGCCCAGGACCGTCGAGCCCGTCGTCGTGAAGCCCGACATGCTTTCAAAGTAGGCGTCGACCGGCCCGAATATGCCGCCGAAAACGTAGGGCAGCGCCCCGAGGCCGGCCAGCAGCAGCCAGCTGATTCCAACCAGGCCCACCGCATCGTGCTGGCTGATCCCGCGCGTGGGACGGCCCCCCAACAGGGCCAAAACGCCCCCCAGAACAACCGATACGGCCGTCGCTCCCAAAAGGGCGGCCAGCGAAGGCCATTCCCGGAAGTACACCGCCCAGCCCGCCGAAGGAAGCATCAAAAGCCCCAGCGCTATCGAAAAAATACCCAGGTAATGTGCAATCAGGCGATAATTCATTGCGGAAACAGTTTCTGCACCGATTCGAGCGATTCACTGTCGACGATCAACACCACGCTGTCCCCGGGCCGGATGGCGTCAGCCCCGCTCGGGACGATCACTTGGTCGCCCCGAAGGATTGCCGCAACCAGCGCGTTTTTCGGAAACTTGTTGCGGAGGTCTTTCAGGGGCCGGTTCAGGATGGGCGACTTGTCTTTCGCCGAAAGCTCGACCACTTCCACCCGGCCCTCCTCGAGCACCGCCAGCGACGTCACCGCACCCGAATGCACCATCCGTAAAACGCGGTTCGCCAGGCAGGCCCGCGGTGTCACGGCGTGGTCGATTCCCAGCTTCGGCACCAGCGACGCAAAATCCGGCTGGTGCACCACGGCCACGGTACGTTCCGCGCCCACCTCGCGCGCCAGCACGCTCGCCATGATGTTCCGTTCGTCGTCGTCGGTTACCGAAACAAACACGTCTGCCTCGCCGGCGAGTTCGCGTTCGAGCGTCTCGCGGGAACTGCCGTCGGCGCAGATGATCTCGACATGCTCGAGACCGTTGGCAAGTTCTTCGCACCGCAACGGGTTGCGCTCGAAGATTTTGATGCTGCGCCTGCGCCTGTCGAGCGCCCGCGCCAGCAGAAATCCCATGCTGCCGCCGCCCATGATGACTACCCGCTGAATGTGCGACTCCTTGCCCTGGAAACGTTTCTGCATCGCTTCGAGCGCTTCGGTTTTGCCCACAAGCGTCACCATATCGCCCGGCTCGACGATGGAATCGCCGTGCGGAATGACAATCTCGGAACCGCGGCTGATCACGCCAAGCAGCACGCCCGAACCCGGCGGTACAACGTCTTTCAGCGTCTTGCCGCCCACCGTCGGCGACTTGCTCACCCGCACCTGCCGCATCTGTACGCGCCCCCGTCCGAAATCTTGCAGCGCCGCAATGCCCGAGGTTTCGATGTACTTGGCGATATCCAGCGCGGTCAGGGCTTCCGGGCTCAGCACGTAGTCGATCCCCAGCACGGCTTCGTACAGGATGCTCGACTCGATGTACGCCTCTTCGTCGACGCGCGCAACCACTTGTTTCGCGCCCAGCCCTTTAGCCGCCGCGGCCGCCAGAAGATTCACCTCGTCCCGACCGGTTACCGAGACAAAGAGGTCCGCGTTTTCCACGCCCGATTCCTTGAGCATGACTACGCTAATGACGTTCCCGTTGATCGTGCTGGCGTCGACGGCCTGGTCAATCAGTTCAAGCCGTTCCGGGTCTTTTTCGATCACGGTCAGGTCGTGGTGTTCGATCGCCAACAGCTTGGCGAGGTGATAACCAACACGACCGCCGCCTGCAATAATAATATTCATCGTTCTTAAGCGCCTGCCCCAAAAAAACCAACCCTAGCATATACGCCAACCCGCCTTTCAGACAAACAAATCCCCGTCCGGCCCTTCCCGCCATTTTGGTGGCGGTTGCGCTCCCGCGCGGCCGTGCGGTGGCGGTGGCGGGCTCATACGTCCCATACGTCCCATACGTCCTATACGTCCCAAGTCTTCCCGCCGCCGCCCCAATTAGCATCTCAGGCCGGTTTTTTGGTACATTTTCGTGAGATTCTTCACCGTTACGCGGAGACAATACCTTGAAAAGCGATGACATTCGTGCAAGTTTTCTGGACTTCTTCCGGCAGCGCGATCACGTAATCGAGCACAGTGACAGGCTCGTGCCGAGCAACGATCCGACCCTGCTGTTTACCAGCGCCGGCATGGTGCAGTTCAAGCCCTACTATACCGGCGAGGTGCCCGTGCCGTACCGCCGCGCCGCCACGTCACAAAAATGCCTGCGCGCCGGCGGCAAGGCCAACGACCTCGACGAGGTCGGAAAAACCTCGCGCCACCTGACCTTCTTCGAGATGCTCGGCAATTTCTCGTTCGGCGACTACTTTAAGAAAGAAGCCATCGCCTGGGCCTGGGAGTACTCAACCGAGGTGCTCAACCTTGACGCCGACAAGATCTGGGTGTCCGTGTACACCGAAGACGACGAGGCCGCCGATATCTGGGAACGGGAAATCGGCATTCCGCCCAAGAAGATCGTCCGCCTCGGCGCAAAAGACAATTTCTGGGGGCCGGCGGGCGAGACGGGCGCGTGCGGACCCTGTTCGGAACTCCACATCGACCGCGGCGAACACCTCGGCTGCGGCCGGCCCGATTGCGCACCCGGCTGCGAGGAGTGCGAACGTTTCATGGAGTACTGGAACCTCGTGTTCCCCCAGTACGATCAGCAGGCAGACGGCTCGCGGCCGCCGTTGAAAAACCGCGGTATCGACACCGGCATGGGACTCGAGCGCCTCGCCGCGCTGCTGCAAGACAAGGAAACCGTTTTCGACACGGACGCCATCTTTGCCATCATCGAAGCCACCCAGGCGCTTACCAAGACCAAGTACAAGAAGAACCCGGTTCCGTTCCGCGTGATCGCCGACCACGCCCGCGCGCTTTCCTTCATGATCGCCGACGGCATCCTGCCGTCCAACGACGGCCGCGGCTACGTCGAACGCCGGTTGTTGCGGCGGGCCGCGCGGTTCGGCCGCGAGCTCGGGCTCGACAAACCGTTCCTGTACGACATCACGAAAGTCGTGGGCGAACAGATGGGCCACCATTACCCGGAACTGGTCGAGAAGCGCGTCCAGATCGAGAAGATCATCCTTACCGAGGAAGAGCGGTTCGCCGGCACGCTGGCCCGCGGCATGGACCTGCTCGAGGAAACGTTCGACCGCATGAAGAAGGCCGGCGAGACCGTCGTGCCCGGCGAAGAGCTGTTCCGCATGCACGACACATTCGGGTTCCCGCTCGACCTCGCAACCGACATCGCCGAAGACCGAGGGTTCACCGTCGACCGCAAAGGGTTCGACACGGCCATGGCCAAACAGCGCGACCAGGCTCGAAGCGCGTGGGCCGGCAGCGGCGAAGAATCGCTGCCCGCCGTGTACAGCGTGACCGCGAACGAGATCGGCGCCACGGAATTCGTCGGCTACAGACAAGCTGAAACCGCCGCAGCCGTCAAGGCCATCATCAAGGCCGGCGAGCGGGTTACGCAACTCGAAGAAGGTGAGGATGGCGAGGTGGTCCTCGACCGGACCCCCTTCTACGCCGAGTCTGGCGGGCAGGTTGCCGATACGGGCACGTTTGAAACCGCCGAGGCCAGCGCCCACGTCTCCGGCGCGAAAGCCCCGCTGAAAAAAATGACGCTGCACGCGGTGAAAGTCACCCGCGGCACGCTCAGCGTCGGCGATACCGTGTCGGCCGTCATCGACGTCGCCAAACGCCGCGCCACCGAAAACCACCACACCGCAACGCACCTGCTCCAGGCGGCGTTGCGCCAGGCGCTCGGCGATCACGTACACCAGGCCGGTTCGCTGGTTACACCGGAACGGTTCCGGTTCGACTTCACCCACTTCGAAGCCATCGATTACGACCGCTTACAGGACATCGAGCGGCTCGTCAACGAGTACATCCGGCGCGACATGCCCGTCGAGATTTCCAACCTGCCGATCGCCGAAGCCCGCAAGCTCGGCGCCATGGCGCTGTTCGGCGAGAAGTACGAAGACGTCGTGCGCGTGATTGCGGTCGGCGGCGGCGAGGCCCGGGTGAGCATCGAGTTGTGCGGCGGCTGCCACGTCGGGCGCACCGGCGTGATCGGCTGCTGCAAGATCCTCGGCGAATCGTCGATCGCCGCGGGCGTGCGCCGTATCGAGGCCGTTTGCGGCGAGCCTTGCATCGAGCTTATCCAGAACCGTGACCGGCAACTCGCCAACCTCGCCCGGCTCGTTAACGCCGGGCTCGACGAAGTCGACGCCCGCGTCCAGTCCGTGGTGGAAGAGAACCGCGCGCTCCAGCGCGAGGTAAACAAGTGGAAACAGGCCGCCGCGACCGGTTCCGCCGTCGATTACGCGACGCGCGTGCGCGAGGTGGACGGCGTCAAGGTGCTGGCCACGGAAGTCGAAGGCCTGGACGCCCCCGGCCTCCGGATGATGGTCGATTCGCTCCGCGACAAGCTGGGTTCCGGAGTCGTCGTGCTGGGAAGCACCGCCGAAGGCAAGGTGTTGTTATGTGTAGGCGTGACGAAAGATCTCACCGGCAAAATTAAGGCCGGCGACGTGATCAAGAAACTCGCGCCCATCGTTGGCGGCGGCGGCGGCGGCAAGCCCGACCTCGCGCAGGCCGGCGGCAAGCTGCCCGAAAAGCTGCCTGAAGCAATCGAATCCGCCCCGGACATCGTCGGCGGGTTGTTGAAGTAGCCGCGCGCTTGGCGCGCGTTGTGTGTTTGGCCGCAGTCGGAGTTGCGTTACATGCAGGGTCGTATCGTAGGTTTGGACGTTGGCAGTGTCCGCATTGGCGTGGCCGTAAGCGATCCGCTCGGCATCATGGCCCTCCCCCACTCCGTCATTACGCGAACCTCGCTGGAAAAAGACCTCGCCGCCGTGCGCCATCTCGTTGCGGAACTCGAGGCCATCCGCATTGTCGCCGGCATGCCGCTCAACCAGGAAGGCAAGCCCGGCCCGCAGGCCCAAAAGGTTTCCGAGTTCCTCGACCGGCTGCGCGAGGCCGTCGACGTCGAGATCGTAACCCAGGACGAGCGCTTCTCGACCGCCGCCGCCGAACGCATGCTCATCGGCGCCAACGTCAGCCGCAAGGGCCGCAAAAAAGTTATTGACAAAATCGCCGCCCATCACATACTGCAAACCTACCTCGACCGCACCAAGCGGTCGCAGGCATAGAGGCCATCGATGGGCACACCGGAACAGGATTTCACCCCTTTGCCGCCGAAGCTGGGCGTGGTGCGGTGGCTGCTGAAGCGGCTGATCGCCGGCATTATGATCATGCTGCTGCTGGGCGTGGTCACGCTTGCGTTCCTGGGCCTGCTCGCCTACCAGCACGTCATGCAGGCCGGAACCGCCGGCGAGCCCGTGCCCGTCATCATACCCGAAGGCGCCACCGGCCGCGAGGTCGGCCAAATCCTCGTCGAAAACGGGCTCATCGAACACGAGCTGTTTTTCCGGATGGCGCTCCGGCTCGACAAGTCACCCAAAAGCATCAAGCACGGCCGGTACAAGCTGCCCAAGGGCCTGTCGGCGTTCGAGCTGCTCGAAATGCTCCAGAAAGGCGCGCCCAACGTGTACGACCCGCTCGAGATTCCCGACGAGCTCAAGGTCACCGTGCCCGAAGGCCTCACGATCGCGCAGACCGCGGAGCTGTTCGACAACCCCGAGGAGTTCAAAAAGGCCGCGGCCGATCCGGATCTGCTTGCCACCCTCGGTTTCGAAGCGCCCGCGCTCGAAGGCTTCCTGTTGCCGAACACGTACTATTTCGACAAGAAACCTTCGGAGCGCGAGGTGGTCGAGCGGATGGTGAAGCAGTTCAACAAGGAGTGGGCCGAACTGGTGGCCGCAACGCCCCTGCCTGAAGACAGGACGCCGCTTCAGATCGTGACGGTCGCCTCGCTTGTCGAGGAAGAGGCGCGTGTTGCCGAGGAGCGGCCGGATGTCGCCGCGGTGATTTACAACCGCCTCGAGCGCGGGATGCCGTTGCAGATGGACTCGACCATCCAGTACGCCCTCGACAAGTACGGCCAGCGCATCCTGTACAGCGACCGCGAAGTCGAGTCGCCGTACAACACCTACAGGAACCGCGGGCTGCCGCCCGGCCCGATTTCCAACCCCGGCTTGGCCTCCCTCCGCGCGGCGTTAAAACCTTCGGGCGCCGACTACGTCTACTTCGTCTCGAACGCCGACGGGCTTACGCACACGTTCAGTTCGAGCAACTCCGAGCACGTCCGCGCCGTCCGCCGGTTCCGGCGCGAAATTGCCCCGCAGCGAGCCGCGGAACGTGAAAAAAAGAAGGCGGAATTGGAATAAGGAACTGAATATTTTTGCCCTGCCGGCGTCAAGTCCATTTAAAAGACCGCCATAAGATAAGGAACAAAAAATGCAAAACACCCGTTTTCAACACTTCTACCGGTTGCGCGGCGTACTGATGGCGCCCTGGCTTGTCTTCATGTTTTTTTGCACCTATCGCGAATGCGAGGCGCACTGGCTGATGGCCGTGGCGCTGCTTGTTTTCGGCGCAGGTTTGTCAATCAGGATTTGGGCCCAAATGCACCTTCATTACAGACTGAAGGTGCGCAAGATCCTCACAAAGACCGGCCCGTACAGGTTTGTCAGAAATCCGATCTACATCGCCAACACGCTGATCTTGCTGGGCGCGTGCTTCATGTCCGAACTCCTGTGGCTGGCCCCGTTCCTGCTCGTGTGGTGCGCAGTAATGTACAGTCTTGTCGTACGCCACGAAGAAAGGCACCTCGCTACAAAATACGGAAAACCCTACCTGGAATACTGCAAGATCGCACCGCGATGGTTCCCCCGGCTGAAACCCGCAGCCCAATTCAAAAATCCCTTTTCCCGCACCTATTTTATGAGAAGCGTGGGCGCGGAAGTCTACTGTTTCTTGTACATCCTGCCTTTTGTGGCAAAAGAAATTGCCTCGGAAGTCAATCTCTTCTAGGTAAAAATGGGGAAATGAGGACGTTCCCCTTTTTTCCATACCCGTCTTTCCGGCCTGCTGCTACGCGGCGGTTTCGATTTCCTCTTCGGCGCCGGGTTCGGTTGGCCGGACGGGGGCGCGCAACGCGCGGACGGCTTCGGCAACGAGCAGGATGGCAAGCAGGAACAGGACCACTCCGACCCCGACGAGGAGGTAGTTGGCGTTGACCCAGTTTTCCGCCACCAACAGCACGAGCGCGGCCAACGTGGTCAACAGCATGAAGGCCATCGGCAGCATGAGGAATGCCGCGCTTTTCTTCAGCCCTTTAATGACCCACACGCCAATGGCCAGCAAAGCAAGCGCCGCGACGAGCTGGTTGGATGCGCCGAACACCGGCCAGATAAGTTTCCAGGCCGGAACCTCGCCGCTCCGCACGAACAGAAGCACCGCCGCGGCCACGACGCCGACTATCGTGGCGCTGTACCGATCGAGCTTGTAGTTCGACAACTCCTGCAACTGATAGCGGCCGAGGCGGGTGGCCGTGTCGAGTGAGGTGAGGATGAAACTGTTGATGGCGAGCAACCCGAGCGACTGTCCCAGCGCCGGGTCCAGTCCGACCACGGCGGCGAACTTGCCGAACCCCGCGCCGTAGGTCAACAGCGGGCTCTTGTCGACGATGACGCCGACGACCATGATGGTGCCGAGCGCGATCACGGCTACGTAGCCCTCGAGCAGCATCGAGCCGAACCCGATCAGTTGGGCGTCGGTTTCTTTTCTAATCTGTTTCGACGTGGTGCCGCTGCCGACCATGCTGTGGAAACCCGAGATGGCGCCGCAGGCCACGGTGATGAACAGGATCGGCCAGAGGTACGCAAATTCTTTCGGGGTGAAGGCTTTATAGGCGGGCAGGGAGATCTCGGTGAATCCGCCGAAAATCATGCCGATCGAGCCGATAATAACCGCCACGTACAGGAGGTATGAAGCCAGGTAGTCGCGCGGCTGGAGCAACAGCCACACCGGCAGCACGGACGCAAAGAAGATGTAGCCGATGAGGATCCACCGCCAGGTTTCCATGTCCAGATCAAACGCCGTTTGCACCCATTCGGAACTGTGCCCGTAGACTACGGCCCCCAGCACGAGCGGTACCATCACGATTGTGGCGTACAGCAGCCGGATTTTCAGACGGTACACCAGAATGCCGAAAACGATGGCCAGCACGATGTAAAGCACGCCCGAAAACGCCACGGCGGGATCGGCCGCGAGACTATCGGCGCTAAGCTGCAAGAACACCGCAACCACCAGCACCAGCGTCAGCCAGGTGAAACAGGTGAACAACGTCTTGCCCCGCGTGCCGATCCATTTGTGAACCACTTCGCCGACGCTGTGGCCCTGGTGCCGCATCGACGAGACCACGGCCCCCATGTCGTGCGGGCCACCGAAAAACAGCGAGCCGATCAGGCACCAGATGTACGCCGGCAGCCAGCCGAACAGCGCGGCCGCCGCGATCGGCCCGACAATCGGGCCGGCCCCGGCGATCGAACTGAAATGGTGGCCAAGCAACACCGACGGGTGGGCCGGGCAATAGTCGTACCCGTCGTACATCGTTTCCGACGGCACTTTGCGGGTGTTGTCCAGGTTGTAGACCTTGCGCATGTAGCGCCCATACGCGAAGTAACCAACGATGAAGAAGATCGCGGAAAAAATCAGGATTCCGCCGAGCATGTTACACCTCCTGTCGTTCTCTTTCCCGCCGCGCCGGGGCTTTGGCGAGGGCGTTGGGGCGGGGACGCTTCTTCCAGATTACGCCAATTCGAATTCGGCTTCAAGCGAATGCGCGCGTCCGGCGTAAATGCTTAAGTGTCGTTTTGAGCGAGGGCTTTCTCGATCAAAAAAACCAGATCTTCGATGCCCCTGTGGCGGCGCCCGCTCGGCGTGTAACGGTATACCTCGATAAACCCGCGCAGGCCCAGCAAAAAGCCGCGCGTCCGCCGAAGCCGGCCCGGCCGCGGCTCGCCCTCGAGCAACACAAACCGGTGGACCATCACGTCCCGTTCCGGCCGCCAAGTGCGCAACAGCCGGTCGCGGTCCGCCTCCCCGCCGTGGCGCCACACGATGTAGTCGTCCGCGTAATACTTCGCCACATCGCCCAGAAGCGCCCCCTTCGTCATCGTCACCCGCCGCCGAACCCCCGCCAGCGAACCGTCGCTCCAAGGCTCAAACCCCTGGGGAAAAAGATATTCTTCCAGCTTTTTTACGTCATTTTCTTCCAAAAAACCACCCGTTCTCGCGGCCTTTCTGCTTACAACTCCCATTATAGCGCGGAGATCCACACACTCAAACCGCCCAAGGCTGTAAAACCCGGCCTCGGGGCCTCGGCGCCGCGCCGTTTGCTTCACCAACAGCCTCTATTTATATAGCTCGAGCTGGTGCCATTTTTGAGCAACGGTCTGAACCCAATTTTTGCGAAACAAGGGGGAATCTCTTGACAGCCTGCGCGGGATTTTTCGTAAAAATATAAAAAGTGCGAGTGAACCGTGGCTTTTGTGAAGGGGAAAGTTTTTTCTTGACGTAAAGCGGCGTGAAAAACGGCAAAGAATTCCCTCGTTAAGCCGGGCGGACGGACAGGTACCGGTCGCTGTCAAACTGGAGGTCGTAAAGCAAGTTCACCAGCGTTTCGAGCTCGGCAAAATAGTCGAACGGCTCACTGAGCGCTAAGAGCAAATCCAAATCGCTTTCCGGCTCCGCAGTTCCGCGAGCCATGGAGACCGACGGTTAACCGGCGGCTACCTTATCGAATTCCTCGACGCCGAGCGCCGGAACGGTGGAGAATGCGATTTCAAGTGCCCTGTTGAGGTTTACCGAGGCCTTGATTGCTTCTGCGATTCCGGGAAATTCGACGACCGCGAGCAGGTCAAAGTCGCCCATGGTGGCATAGATTGACATCAGCTTGCCCTTGGCCTCTTCAATAATTTTCGTGGCTTGCGCGGTGCGTTCGCTGCTGATTTCCTTAATCGCTTCGGGCGAATACGTGCCCATCATGATGAACGTTGCCATGGTGTTCTCCTTTCAAGCTTCTTTGTAAAAAAACCGGAAAACTACACCAGGGACTGCAATTTGCGCCAAAGAATGCGTGCGCAGGCGCCCAAACGCCCGCGCGGGTCATGCGCAGGCGCCCAAACGCCCGCGCGGCCCGCATGCATGTCTAGTATATCACAACCGCGTTTCCGCCAATGTCCGGCGGCTACAGAAACTTCAGCCCTTCCTTTTCCGCCACGGAGCGCACGTGCGCGGCCGCCGCGTCGTATTCGTCTTCTTTCGGCAGGTGTTCGAGCATCAGGGGCGCGTCCGGTTCGAGCTTGTTGAGTTCCTGCAGGAATACGGCGTAATCGAGTCCGCCCTGGCCTGGGGCAATCTCGTCGAGGTGCGTGGTCAGCCGAGTTTGCAGCAAGATGTCTTTGGCGTGACAACTGCGGATGCGCGGGCCCAGCTTTTTGAAACACTCGCGGATAATGTCGCCGTTCGAATAATATCGTTGCGGGCTGCAGATGAGATTTACCGGGTCGAGATGCACCGCGAATCCGGGCCGGTCAATGGCTTTGACAAGCCCGAGATAGCTGTCGGCCGAGTCCGGGTACATCCACGGCATGGTTTCGAGCGAGTAGAACGAGCGCGTGGGCTTGACCGCGTCAACGATTGCCCGCACGCTCTGCACCACGAGATCGAACGTTTCCGGGGTGAGGTTTCTCGGGTCGTGCCCGTCCCACTGTTCGCCGCGCGACCCGCTGATGTTGACGCAACACCGCGCGCCGATCCGGTCGGCGAGATCGAGTTGCGCCTGGCAAAACTCCAGCGCCTTTTTCCTCGCCGACTCTTCCGGGTGCAGGGGATCGCTCCAGGCGCCGACTTCGGCGATGACAATGCCGGCCTGTTTTGCGGCGTCTTCGTAGGCCTTGACGGTGGCGTCGTCGGCGTTGCGGTCGAGCGGGCAATAGGCGGCGCCGTACCCTTTGGCTTTTACGGCGGCAACCCAGTTTTCGGGGGTGGAACAGTCGGCGTATATGGGCGCTCCGAGTCTCATGGCGTTTTTCCTCCTTTGGATTATCATACGCCTGCAACGGGCGAAAGAAAACCGCACAACACAGCAATCCCCGGCCTCCCAGTCCGCTCGGCCATTTGTCCTTTCTGCCGTCATTTTCGCTATAGTGTGCAAAACGATGAGGAATATTTCATGAACGCACTCGAACTACAGGCGGCGATGCGAGCGGGCCGGCGGGTTTTTGGCACGTGCATTGTCTCGACGTCGCCGAAATGGCCGGCAATGATTGCTTCGACCGGCCTCGATTTCGTGTTTCTCGACACGGAACACATGCCAATCGACCGCGCCCAGCTCTCGTGGATGTGCGCCGCGTACGGCGCGATGAACCTGGCGCCGGTCGTGCGGGTGCCCGCGCCGGACCCGTACATGGCCTGCATGGCGCTGGACGGCGGCGCGGCCGGCGTGGTGTTTCCGTATGTCGAAAGCGTGGAGCAGGGGCTGGCGTTGCGCGGGGCCGTAAAGTTCCGGCCGCTGAAAGGCCGGCGGCTGCGCGGCGCGCTGGACGGCGTCGAAACGCTGGAGCCGGAACTGGCGGAGTACGTGGCCGGCTGGGCCGAAGGCCGCCTGATGATCATCAACATCGAGTCAGTCCCCGCGTTGGAGGCGCTCGACGAGATCCTGGAGATCCCCGACCTCGACGCCCTCCTGATCGGCCCCCACGACCTCTCGCTCAACCTGGGCCTGCCCGAAGATTACGCCCACCCGAAGTTCAAAAAGGCCGTATCAACGATCATCCGGAAGGCGAGGGCAAAGGCCGTGGCCGTCGGCCTGCACTACTCGTTCGGGATTGAGCCCGAAATCGAGTGGGCCAAAGAAGGCGCGAATTTTATCGTGCACAGCAGCGATTTCTTCCTCACCCGCAACACCCTGGCCGCGGATCTACGGCGGTTCAAGGAAGAGCTCGGCGAAAAAGTCGAAGAAACACCCGGCAAGACCGCCCCAGACGAAGTTATTTAGCCTCGTTGGGACGCCCCCCGGCTTTTGAGGGGCGTCCCCGCGTTCAGAGGTCAAGGCGCAGGGCTTCGATGGCGTTGTGGCGGAGGATGCGTGTGGCGAGGCGCTCGGCTTCATCGATGGTAAGGTAATCTTCTTCGACTTTTTGCGCGAGCACCTGCGCCGTGACGCGGCGCGCGATCTGCGTGTGGCCGTAGGCGCCTTCGACATAGTTGGAGTCGCCGCCGACGCCGAGGATCTTGTTTGACGGGACGGTTTCGATCCACTCGTTGAGGATTGTTGCGGCGGCGGCGGGCGAGATGGCGTGCACCCAGGCGAGGTCGGCGTAGACGTTCGGAAACGCCTTGGCGAGCACGCCGGATTCGCGCCACCAGGGGTAGCCGGCGTGGAAGACGTCGAACCGGGCATCGGGGAAATGGAGGAAGAGATTGGTGAGGTTTGTGGGGCGGCTGTTTTCGAGGTAGTTGCCGTTGCCTTCCTGCATGCCGGTGTGGATCTGGACGGGCAGCTTGCGGTCCGCGGCAAGCGCGATAGCTCGCCGCGTCATGAAATCCTGCAGCGGTTTCACGTCTTCAAACGCCAGGTCGCGCGGTTGCGACAGCCACGCCCGGTCGAACACGCGGCGCGCGTGGCTCTCCTCGACCCGCTCGAACAACAGCGTGCGCTGGTACGCCAGGAATATCTTGACCGCGACGGCGCCGTCGTTTGCGAACCGGTCGAGCGCGGCTTCCTGGGCCTGCATCAACTGTGCCAGCGTCTGGATAGTGTGGCCGGCCTCTTTTTCCAAGGCCTGCAACTCGTCCCTGGTCGACACCGCCGCGTAATGGTCGAGCACGGGCGCCGACAGGAGCAACTCCCGGTCGGCGCGGACGGGTTCGCCGGGCCACGTGGTGACGACGGCCTTGTCGATGCGGGCACGGGCGCGGAGCACCTCGCGGTGCCAGCCGGGGCGTTGCGCGGCGGCAATACGGTTGGACAATTCCTCATACGTGCCGGCGTTGATGTCTTCGACGCCGAACAGGTCGCGCATGTAGCCAATCATGGCGCGGCCGTACGCGGTTGTGCGGGCGTAAGACCAGTAGGGCTCCATCAGCCTCCACCGGTCGGCCAGGGAGAGCGCGTTGGACTCGTCGCGCATCTTCTCGAGATGTTCGCGGGGCATCCCGGCCGCCACGAGATCGGAAGAAACGTAGTGCTCGAAAAAGCTGAACAGGCTCTTCTTGTTTTTGACCGCTACGGCCTCGTCGGGGATGTGCTCGTGGGTGTCTACGATGAGAATCTGCGCGATGTGCTCCTGGAGTCTTTCAAGCGTGGTTGCCGGCATGTCAGAGGGTCCCTCGAGTTTTTTTTGCTGCCAATTCTCCTGCAACGCCCCTTCAGGGCTTTTCGCCGCGTGAACCTCTCCCTGGGGCGTTGCCCCAGGCTATAATACAGCGGCCCTTCAGGCCTGATAAAAATGGCGGACACAAGCGATGCAACAGGATCCGGAATACAATCCGCTTCAAGCATTTTAGCGCAGCGGCGGGGCCGGTTGAAATGGCTGGCGCTTATGCTATCATGTCTGCGTTATGCGGGGGCAGTTGCAGGAGCGGTCCTGATGCAGGCGATAGTAACGCGGGAGTTGTCCAAATCCTACACGCGGCTGGGTAGGCCGCTGCCGGCCTCGCTCGACAAACTGAACCTTGCCATTAGCGAAAACGAGGTCTTCGGGTTCCTCGGCCGCAACGGCGCCGGCAAAACCACCAGCATTAAGCTGCTGTGCAACCTACTCAGGCCGACGGCCGGCCAGGCGGCCATCTTCGGAAACGACACCCGGCTCCCCGAGGCACGGCGGCACGTGGGTTACCTGCCGGAAAACCCGTATTTTTACGAGTACCTCACCCCGCGAGAGACGGTCGACTTCTACGGAAAGCTCGAAGGGCTGAACGCCCCGGCTCGTAAAAAAGAGTGGGACAGGCTCGCCGAGATGTTCAACCTCGGCGGAATTCAAAACCAGCGGGTCCGCACGTTCTCGAAGGGCATGCGGCAGCGCCTCGGATTTGCCGTCGCGCTTGTCGGCGATCCGCCGCTGCTGATCCTGGACGAGCCGATGAGCGGTCTTGACCCGCTGGGCCGGCGGCTGTTTCGCGAAATTATCCTGAAGTTGCGCGATGAGAAAAAGACTATCTTTTTCAGCTCGCACGTGTTGAGCGACGTCGAACAGATCTGCGACCGCGTCGGCATCCTGGTGAAAGGCAGGCTGATGGTGGAGGGCCGGCTCGACAAGCTTCTGGAACGGCGCGTTCAGCTTGTCGAGGTGATCCTGCGGGGTGTGGACAAGACGCTCGAGGACTCATTGATCGGCCAGTGCAGCGCGGTGCGCCGGTCGGAAGCCGGCACGCATTTTTTCGTCACTTCGCTCGATGCCGGCAACGAGCTGGTCCGAACGGCGATGCAATGCGGTGCGACGCTGGTCGAGTTCAACCCCGTGCGGGAGACGCTCGAGGATTATTTCATGCACAGCCAGGAGGCGGGCAGCCCATGAGAGTCTTCGCCGTAGCCCAGAACACGTTCCGCGAATCGGTGCGCGACAAGGTGCTGTACGTGCTGCTGTTTTTCGCCGTGGCGACCATCTTCGGCTCGAAGGCCATCGGCTGGATCAGCATCGGCCAGGATATCAAGGTCATGAAAGACATTTGCCTGGCGGCGGTGCTCCTGTTCGGCGTGCTGATAGCCATTTTCGTGGGAACGACGCTCGTTCACAAGGAAATCGACAAACGCACCCTTTACACGATCCTGGCGCGGCCGATGCGCCGCTACGAGTTTATTCTGGGCAAGTACGCCGGCCTCTCGGCCCTGCTGGGGCTGGTAACGGCGCTGATGACGGGAGCGGCGGCCCTCTACATTCTGGCGCTCGGCGGCAGCGTTGACCTGGTCTTTTTTCAGGCGGCGCTGCTAATTTACTGGGAGCTGCTGCTCGTCACGGCGTTTGCAATACTGCTCTCCTCGCTGACCTCGCCCATCCTCGGCGCCATGATCGTATTCAGCATCTTCGTCATCGGCAACGGCACCCGCATCCTCGCCGACCTGCCGCAACAGTTCGACGACATTACGGGCCGGCGCGTGCTCGAACTGCTCTACTACGTGCTGCCGAACTTCAGCAACTTCAATATCCTGCGCGAGGCCGCCAACGGCGTGGCCGTCTCCGGCGCGTACGTCGCCTGGGCGATGCTATACGGCACGATTTACGCTGCTTTCCTGCTGGCGGCGGCTTCCGTGGCGTTCGAGCGGAAGGACGTGTAGATGAAACGTTTCGCGGCCATTCTGCTTGCGGCCGCCGCCGCGTTCGGCTCGATGGCGGCTGTCCAACACCGGCTGGACGGCCTGCGGGCGCACGAACCGGGTGATGAACTGCTCTATCTGCCCAACGAAAACCTGCTCGAACATTTCACCGCCGGCATGAGCGGCGTAGTCGCCGACCTGCTCTGGATCCGTTGCCTGCTGTACACGGGCGAACACTTCCGGGGCGACCACGATTTCACCTGGCTTAACCATATGGTCGACATGGCGACGCGGCTCGACCCGTACTTCGTCGACGCCCACCGCTACGGCGGCGTCTTTCTGGCCATGCTCAAGGCCGACGACGACGCCTGCATCCGGCTGCTTAAACGCGGCATGGCGAACAATCCGACATCCTGGGAGTTGCCGTACGAAATTGCGATGACGTATCTGCTCAACCGGCCCGGCCAGCCCGACTCGCCGATCCAGGCCGCAAAGTATCTTGCGATAGCCATCGAAACGGGAAATGCGCCCCGGTTCGTGCTCGAGCTCGCGGAAAGCCTCCAGCGCGGCCACAACCTCGTAGACCTCGAGCGGGACATGTGGGAAAGTATGCTGCAAAGCGACGACGCGCTGCTGCGCGACATGGCCGAACGCAAACTGATCCTGGCCGAACTGCGGATCGCCTGCGAAAACTTGAGCAAGGCTGCCCGCGCGTATGCGGCCGAACATGGCAAGCCGCCCAAAACCGTCGAAGACCTTGCGGATGCGGGCCTGGTGACGCCGCCGCCATTCGACCCCCTGGGCGGCAGTTTCTTCGTCAGTGAGGACGGGCGCGTGCTGAACAGTTCCGTGCTGGACGAGGAGGTCGAGCGGGCCCGCGGCATCTTGAAAGGCGGCATCGACGCCTTCAAAGAGCGCAACGGCCGCTGGCCGGCCAGCCTCGACGTACTCGACAAATCGGGCATACTCGACGAGATTCCCCCTCAGCCATACCCCGAACGCGCGTGGCACTACGACGCAAACGACGGATCACTGTTGTAATAAACAAAGAAGGAAAGCACAATGCATGAAATCTCACGCCGGAGTTTTCTGGCAACAAGCGCGGCCGCGGCCGGCTTGAGCGTAGGCGAATCGGCTCGGGCGCAAGACGCGCCGGTTCCGCTGGTGGATTACCACGTCCATCTCGACGGGAGTACCATTGACGAGGTTCTGAAACTTTCGCGCGAGCGCGGCGTGAAATTCGGCATTGTCGAGCACGCGGGGACGGAAGAGAATGTGTACCCGACGGTGCTGAGCAACGACGAAGAGCTCGAGGCCTACCTGGCGATGCTCGAAGGCAAAGGCGTGTACCGCGGCATCCAGGCCGAGTGGACGGACTGGATGAGCTGCTTCTCCAAAAGTACCCTCGCCAAGCTCGATCACGTGGTCACAGACACCATGACGTTTTTCGGCCCGAACGGGCGGCGCATGAAACTTTGGGAAAAAGGCGCCGACTACGGCAGGCCCGAATACTTTATGGACCGGTACGTGGACTGGCACGTCCGCACTATCGAAACCGAGCCGATCGACATTCTGGTGAACGTGTCGTGGCTGCCGGGCCCAATGTCGGGCGAGTATGACCGGTGGTGGACGGATTCCCGCATCGAACGCGTTATCGACGCCGCGCGCAGGCACAAAGTCGCCATCGAAATCAGTTCGAGTTTCAAGTTGCCCGGCGATAGGTTCCTGCAGGCCGCCAAAAGCGCCGGATTGAAGTTCTGCTTCGGCTCAAACGGCCGTTATCCCAAGATGGGCCGCCTCGATTGGGCTGTGGCGAAAGCGGAAGAGTTCAACCTTACCGCCCGGAACGCCTTTACCCCCGGCTGCGAAGGCGAAACCGCCGTACAACGCCGCCTGAGGTAGATTTCACCCCGCGAGGCTCTGGCAGATTGGTGGAGCGAGCGCTCCCGCGCGAGCCGGCTTGTTCTTGCAAGCCCCCACCGCCTTCGGCAGCGATTCATTGAGAAAGAAAAGCCATCCGAGGTAGGCCGACTTCGCCGAAGTCGGCCTCAACGTCCGCGGCCCAGGTTAACCATATAGCCCGATGCGCGGTCCAAGCCACGATAGCGAGGCGCCCTTGGTGAACGATGCGCGGAAACGTCCAGACGCTCTGCCCGGAAAGGCCGACTTCGGCGAAGCCGGCCTACTGCGGCGGGCATTGCTTTTCCATACGCAGCCGTATTTATGAACATGTGCACTAAGGGTGCCGGGAGTTGCATTTTCTTAGCAGCTTTGCACTTCCTCCGGCAGCGCTTCCCCGGAAAAACATGCAATGATCCCGACCCTCCACCTGTCATTGCCAGGAGGCATGCAGCGATAGCGGAATGCCGACGTCCGACCGTCCCCGGTCGGCGTAATCCCGGCGGTATTTACGCTGCCCCCGGGTGAGCCGGTTCTCGGCGCCCAAGCCCGGCATGTCATTGGCAGATATCCTGCTGACTGCAACGCCCCAAAAAACGGGAACCGAACCTCCTTGAAAGGCCGGTTCCCGCTGAATTATCTTCCGCCACTCTACCGGGGCGGCTACCGGTCGTAGGAGTCACGGTCGCGCGGGGCGAGCAGGGAACCTCCAATCGCGCCGGCGCCCGCGCCGATGGCCGCGGATTCGACGTCTCTCCCAATCAGGCCGCCGGCAGCCCCGCCTATCACGGCCCCGCCAAGTGCGCCGCGGCGTTGGGCGGCCGTCTCGCAACCCGTCAGAAACACCAAACTTACTGCCGCTATCAGCAGCAGGATCGTTGTCTTCTTCATGACCTTACCTCCTTACCTGAGGCAAATATTCGCCTTTAAAAGGAAAGGAATCTGAAGGAATAAGTATGCCCAAGTTCCCGAAAACAAAACTGTTACCGCGGAACCTGCTGGCTCTTCCTTGGCAGCGCCCCCGCCCAGGAGAGCAGGCGGTATTTCAGAATCATGCCGATCATCCGCATGCCGAGGAAGAACGCTTTGACTTTGCTGCCCGTAACAGACGATTTTCCGACGCGGGCGCGGTAATTCACGGAGATTTCGGTGAACCGGAGGCCGTTGAGAATGGTAAGCAGCATAAGCTCGGGCCCGAACGCCGAGCCGGTGACGGTGAACTGCGGCGCGATTTTTTCGTAGGCGTGGCGGTGAAACAGGCGCATCGAGCAGCCGACGTCCGTGAGGATCGTGGTGTTGAACAGGAATTCCATCAGTTTGCCGACAAACCAGTTGCCGAACTTAAGGAAAAAGCCCATGTTCGCGCCCTGCCACACGAACTCGCGCGACGTGCGCGTGCCGAACACCACGGGCACGTCGTCGCTGTAGGCCAGCAGCTTGATCACGTCGCCGCCCGCGAACGTGCCGTCCGGCTCGGAGATGATCAGGAGGTCGCCGGTGGCCTCGGCCAGCCCGCGCTGGATGGCGCTGCCGTAGCCCTGCCGCGGTTCGTGAACAAGCACCGCGCCAGTGCCTTCCACTTCCTCGTCGGTGCCGGGGGCGGCGTTGTTGTTGACCACCACGATCTCGTCCACCAGGCCCGACCCGAAGAAATCCTCGATCGCGGCCCGAATCGAGTCCTTCTCGTTAAAGGTCGGAAAGATTACGGAGACTTTTTTGTCGTGCCACATAATTTCGCTACCAGAACGTGTAAAAAACCGACTCGGTAAACCAGCATTGAAACGCCATGAACCCAAGCGTGGCCGCAACCGGCGCCAACCGCCGGCCTTGCCCGCTCAGCCTGTCGAGCATGTGCGCCGCCGGAACGGCCAGGAACGGCATGATGTACATCGCCGACCGCTCGCCTTCGCCCCGGCCGAGGTACAAAAAGTTCAGCGCCACCAGCGTCAGCCCGAACACCAAAAACAGCCCGCGCGTGTGTCTCTCCGGCCGCAGGAGCCGCCATATCAGCAGCAGCGAAACCGGGATGCCGGCGAAATAGAACCACGTGGCCGGGTTGGCCAAACGGAACACCCACGCCGGATAGCGGGGCGTTGCTTCGTCGAGATGGGCCTGGTCGAGGTCGAACTGCGTCTTGCAGTCGTGGAAACAGGCCACGATATCGAACCCCGACCACCACCGTACCGCGCCGTGAACCGCCAGAAAACCGGCCACCATCGCCGCGGCCGTCCCTACGACCTTCCATCGGCGCTCCCGGTTGAACAGGAGCCACAACCCGGCGATGGCAAAAAAAGCTCCCAGGCTCAGCAAGGAAAACGACAGCAGCGAGCAAAGCCCGTAAACCACCCCCGCCGCCAGCCCGTAAGCCAACGGCTTCCTTTGCGTCGCGCGCCAGAACAGGAACAGCGTCCACAGTACGAACGGCATAAACAGGATGTCCGCGCTTGTCGCCGTGAAAAGCGCGATCGCCGGCATCAGGGCGTAAAGGGCCGAGCAGATTACGGCCACGCGTTTACCGGCCACGTCCGCGCACCACAGGTACAGCGGGATAACCCCCAGCGCGCCGAACACCATCGTGGCCAGCGAAAGCGCCAGCGGCTCCTGCCCGATCCCGTACGATATCAGCCACAGCAGCGCAATCGGCCCGGGCGGATGCACCTTGGCGTGCATGCTCAGGTACTCGCGGATCTTGGGGTAGTCCTGGAACAGCGCCCGGATGCTGCTTGCGCGGCCGATGTCGCCGATATACTCATAAGTCTGCCGCTGGTAGGCCTGCGAGATGCCATCGAGCCCGCCACGCAACACCGCTACCGACCCCGCGAACAAGAATGAAAAGGCAATCACGCCGAACACATACCAGGCCATGGCGCGCCGCGATGGGCCGCCCGATTGCCAGCAGGCCCGGTTCCAGAAAAGCGCAAACCCGCCAAGCCCGGCCAGCGCGGCCGCAAGCGGCGCCAGATGCCACGCGCCCGCTTCGATAAAAACGGGGCTGATCAGCGCGTAAAACGGCATCGGGCTGCCGTAGATGCCCTCGATGCCGACCGCCCACATAAGCGCCATCGCCAGAAGATAAACGCCGAACACCACGCCGTACCAGGCCACAAGCCTGCGCGCCAACGCCCCTTCGGGCGCCGGCGCAACGACCGCGTCTTCAGTCCTGTCGGCTGCAAGTCTATCCGCTATGGCTTCCTGAGACATACGTTCACATTCTAGCCAATCCAGCGCCGATAAAGAAAACGGCGGCAGGCACGCGGCAAGATGCCGGCGTCTGCTTATAACCAAGCCCGCCGGATAAGGTAGAAGAGGCTTCCAGCCTCTTTCTCGCTGATGCGGGAAAAAACAGTGGCTCTGGGCACGCGGCAAGATGCCGCGTCTACTTTTAACCAAACCTTGCGCTTAGCGTAGAAGAGGCTTCCAGCCTCTTGCTTACTCCTTGTTTTCGGAGGTCTCCAGCCTGGTGGCGCTGTTGCCGGCTTTGTCGGTTGCCGTAACGGCGAACTCCCATGGCGGTGGCGGGAGCGTCTCGTACGGTTCCAGCTTGACGCGGCCCGCGTCGGGGTCGTACGCGGTCAGCAGCCACTGGCCGTTGCAGGTGATGTCGGCTTTGGCTATGCCGCTGGCGGCATCGGCGACGCGCGCCGAGACGGTCCCGCCGCTCACGGCGATGTCCCGGATGACCGGCGGCGTGACGTCTTCGAGCAGGGCAAATTCGCCGAACGCCGAGAGTTCGGCAACAAGGCTGTTGCCGTTGCGCCGGGTGTCAATCATGCTCCACCCGTTTTTGCCGCGGCGATAGAGGGCGAGGCGATCGGGCCGGTTGGAATCCGACGGGACGGGCACGGTCAACTCGACGGGGGCGTCCAGCGGCGTTTGCTCCGGCCATAGGCGCAGCGCGGGTCCGCGCCTGGGCGCGGGCGTTGCTTCTGTCGTCTCCACGAGTTCCGCGCGCAAAAACAGCACGCCGTAAGGCGAACCGGGCTGTACAGTAAGTTCCGCGCCCGCGGCGCCGAGTTTTCGCGCGGTGTCGCCGGCACGAAACACGTTAATCGTCTCCGGCTGGGGGTCGAGCCGCGGATGGCCGGCGGCTATGGCAATCTGTCGAACGCCGGGCGCGGGCGCGACGGCCGCCCGGAACGTCCGCTGGCCAACGCGGCGGAAAGCGCATTCTTCTATGGCGCCCTGAACCCGCAAAACCGGCTCGACGGGTTCGGGCGCGGGAAACCGGGCCGTTACGATCAGCCACGTGCCGGCGCAGTCGATGTCGAGCCGGCCTTTTTCGGCCGGCTCCGGAACGGTTGGGCCGGTTACGGCCGAATCTTCAGTTGCCGGCTCGACGGTAAAAGCTACCGTGGCCTGGTTGCCCAAAAAATCCACCGCCTCGACCCGCACGTCAAGCGGTTCGTCCCCGATCTCTATCCAGCCCTCCGATTGGTACTGGAACGCGTTGCAGGCATTGCCGGGCCAGCGCCATTGGAGCAAGAAACGGCCCTCGTCCATCAGGAATGGGTGGTAGGAGACGATTTCGTGGCGGGTTTCTTCGTACGAGATTCTGTCCAGGGTTACCGCGAACTGCTCGACACCGCCGGCGAATGTCCGCAGCGTGTGCACGCCAAGTTTGTTTGCGCCGTTGTTCGCGGGGTCGATGAGGTCGAGCGCAACGCCGACGCGCCCGCGCGCTCGCACCGTTTCGCAGCGGTACTCGCCCGCCGCGGTCCGCTTGCACTCCAGCACGCGCGGCATCACGTCGCCGTTGACTGAAGATCCAGGCCCTTTGGGCACAATAGCCAGCTTGGCCGGCGCGGGAATCGTCGCATCCGGCCACGTCACGCCGGCCAGCCGCGGGTTGAACGGCCTGCCGAGTTCGTCGCGCAGCTCGTAGTGAAGGTGGGGCGGTCCGGCGCCGGTGTCGCCGGAAAAGGCGACGACCTCGCCGGCCTCGAAACGGAATTTGCCCTCGGGCGGGTAGAGGTTGACCGTGTAATTTTGCGCCTTGTGCTGCGCTTCGCGCACATAGGCGCGCAGCTCGGGCGCGAAATCGGCAAGGTGGCCGAACACGCAGGTATTGCCGTCGTCGAGCTTGAGATACACGGCCTTGCCGTAACCCCACGGCGAGCATCGGACGCGCGACACGCTACCGCCGTACGGCGCACGCACCTCATGCCCGACGCCGCCGGTGCGCAGGTCGAGCCCGGCATGAAACCGCCCGCTGCGGTACTCGCCGAAACTCGAGGTCACTGCCTGCGGAAGGTCCAGCGGCCAGACGTACGGTTGCTGAGGCTGGGCCGCGAACGCGAGCACGGTTGCAAGCGCTGCGAAGCACATTCAGCTGCCGTCCGCCGGTTCGGTGCCGACACGTTCGGCAACGTCTTTCAGCTCGGGATGGGTAGCCAGAATGTGGTCCACCTTAAGGAAGATCTGAACATAATCCGGCTTCTGCATAAATTGGCCGCACCAGGCGGTGACAACCCGGTCGATTTTGGCGGCCATCATCATCCGGCGGATATCCGGTGCGGCCTCTTTAAGCGTAACTTCGCTCCCGCCCACGGACTCGATAAGCTTGACGACGTGAAACCCGTAGGGACTTTCGATGAGGCCGCTGATCTCGCCCGGTTTCAGTTTGTTGGCCGCTTCGACGTAAAAAGGCGGCAGCGCCTGCGCCGGAACCGGCCCCAGGTCCCCGCCCCGCTCGCTGTCCGGCGATTCGGAAACGGCTTTGGCCACCGCGGCAAAACTTTCGCCGGCATAAATTCGGCTTATAGCGTTCTCGATTTTCTGGCGGGCCTCGGCCTTTTTTTGCTCGTCCTCGGGTTTACCGGTGGGTTTGAATTCGGCGAAAATCTGATGCAGATGAATACGGTCGGGTCGTTTGAATTTCTCCCGGTTTTCTTTGAAGAACTCCTCCACTTCCTTGTCGGTGACCTCAGCCCCGTTTTCCTTTGCGATCAACGCGCGCGCTTTTTCGATCAGAAACGCCTTGCGCAACTCGGCCCTGGCCCCCTCGCGCGTGGCGCCGGCCGCTTCGAGAATCTCTTCCTCGGTGGGTTCTTCGCCGGTTTTTCCTGAGAACGCCTTCTTCATGTTCTCGATTTCGGCCTCCCATCGCTTGTCGATGGCTTCCCGGTCCACCGCCAGATTCCGGCGTACGGCTTCCTGGTAAAGCAGTTCGCGCTCCACCAGCATGCGAAGGCACGCCAGCCCCGTCTCCAGCCGTGCGCGGTCGGGGATGTCGGCTCCGTCCGCGCGCCGTTGAAGCATGGCGATCTCCTGCCTGTACAGCCCGGCAAACTCGTCCCGCGAGATGTCTTCGCCGTTAATCCGGGCCACCGGCCCGGCCGGCACGGCTTTCAATACAAGGTCCATCGCTTCGAGGTTCGGCGCCTGTGCCGCCGCGCCCCCGTTTACCAATAAAACCGCCGCCGCCGCAAAAAATACGCTGCGTGTCATTCCGTTTCTCCCCTCTGTCCATCCGGGTTGGGCGGTGTCGCGCCGGCTTGTTTCTCCTGGCTTTGCCGTTGCTCGAATTCGCGCCGCCGCCTTTCCGCCATCTCGGTCAGCATTGTGCGGACGACGTACTTCACCAGGAGAAAAACCGCCGCATAAGTGACGGCGAAAGTCAGCCCCGCCCTGAAAACCAACTCGAAAAAAGACAACTTCAACCGGAACATCCCCATTGCTGCGACGCCGCCCGCGACAAACGTTGCCACCGCAATGCCGAGCACGTCCGCGTCGGGCAGCAGGATGCGTTTGGTCTTCTTTTTGCCGTTACTGCTCATGGCTTTGATGCTAGCACAGGCCGCCGCAAATTCACCAGAAACAAAGCGTACGTGGAATGCTCATGCGACAGTACTTCAAAAACAGTAAGCGGAAACAGCGCCCGATGCCCCGTCCGCAAGTTCAAGATAAATCCTCAAGAGGACCCTTGGCCGAAGGTTCTTCCGGAATCGCGGGCGAGGACTTCCAGAAACGCGGGGTCGAGGGGCTCTTGGTTTTCCTGGGCTTTTTCGACGGCTTGCCAGGCCCGATCATAGTCCTTGGTGTTGAAATACGCGACGGCGAGCTGGCGGTGGATGTTTTTGGCTTCGGGATCAATTTCGAGGATTTTTTGGAGTTGTTCGATGGCTTCTTCGGGGTTGCCGGTTTTGAAACAGGCCGTGGCGAGGTTATTGCGCGCGGCGAGCAGGCCCGGATCTAGATTGACCGCGGTGGAGAGGGATTGCAAGGCCTGTTCGGCCTGCCCGGCGTTGATATACGCCCCGCCCAGGATCGTCAGCAGCAAGGCATTTTCAGGATATTGCTCGACGGCTTCAAGCCCCGTCCTGACGGCACGCTGAAAATCGCCCATCTGAACGTAAAGTTTGGCGAGGATTTCGTAGGCTTCTGCCGCGTCCTCCTTCTTCTTTACCACCCGCTCGAAGATTTTCGCCGCGCCCTGCAGGTCTCCCAGGTTGAGCAGGCATGAGCCGGCGAGTTCGTACGCCTCGGGATGGCCGGGCGTCAGGGCCAGGGCCCGCCGCGCTTTACGGAGCGCCCGGCTGTATTTGCCTTCGCTGAAGGCTTCGTTCGCGGCTTGCACCAGCATTTCGGTGGGCAGCTCTTGTGAGTGCTGGATTACGGCCGCGAGCATGTTTTCCACGGGAGCGTAATCGTCGGTAAGCACGGGCGCGGCCGCAACCAGCGGTTTAATCTCCTCGTCGAGCAACTTGCCTTCAAACTCCTGTGCCAACCTTATTTTGCCTGGCAGGGACTCGGCATCCAGAGGTTCGAGTGCGCTGACGACGACGTACACTTCGCGCGAACGGGCGCTGTCACACGTGCTGAATACGTAAACGTGCGGGAACACTTCGCGGCACGTCTTCACCACGGCGCCGAGAAACTTCCCGGATTCCAGCACGTCGATGATGTTGAGGGCGTAGAAGCTTTGGTCGGTCATGAGTTCGCGCAGTTGCCCGGTGAACTCGCGGGTGGTGAGATGGTAAGGAACGTTGTAGTCGTTGAACGCGTCGCCGAATATGCAGTCGAACTGCGGAACGTCTTTCCCCTCCCGCTTCATTGCGATCAGGTCGGCGATGCGGTTGCGCGCGTCCATGTTGAACGTCTTGATGGAGGTGTCGCGGGGAAGGCCGAACGCTTCATGGGCGGCCTCGGTAACATGCGGGTCGATCTCGGCCACTTCGATGTGGCTGCCCGGCCTTGTGAGTTCGAGGTAGCGGGGAAACGTGTATCCGCCCCCGCCGAGGGCAAGCGCCGTGACCGGTTCACCGGGCTCAAACCGGGCCTCGACGGCCGCGTTGTAGACGTGCAGGTATTCGTACTCAAAGTCGAGCGGGTGGTCGAGGTCGGCCATGCTGTGCACGAGTTGATCCAGGTTCAACTGGCGCAGACTCGGGTTTTCCTCGTCGGCCGTGACGCTGATGAACGAGTAATGGCTTTCGTCGGCGAAGACGGCGTTAGGCGGCGCCATCACATCCAGCAACATGCCGGAGCTGGCCTTGCCAATCAGGGGCAACGACGGGATAAACGCCCCGAGAACCAGCAGGATGCAGGCAGCCGCCCATATTTGGGAAAACATCAGCCGCGACTCGTACAACGCCGCAATCAGGACAAGCAGCAGCGCCACCAGCGCGAGCGTGCGCATCGTGCCGGCGGACGCGATCAGCCAGTAGCCGGCCAGGAACGTGCCGGCGATACTGCCGGCCGCGCCGAACGCGTAAACCAAACCAACGACGCGGCCCGTGCCTTGGGCGCGGAACAGGGCCATCCGCGCCAGCGCCGGGCCGCTCGCGCCGATCAAAACCGAGGGCAGAAAATACACCAGCGCGACGTATGCGGCGATCTGGTGCGGCCAATAAAGCATTCGCACGGGCGCGGCGTTCACCACCAGGTTAGTGGCCAGCGGGACCGCCATGCACAGCACCGACGCGGCCACGAACAGCTTGCTGAGCAGCCGGTCCACGCGCATCCTGTCGGCGGCAAGGCCGCCGATGTAGCTGCCCAGCGTCATTCCGGCGAGGATCAAACCGATCACCGTGGTCCAGGCATAGAGGGACTGGCCGTAAAACCTCGAGGCCAGCCGGCCCGCCACAATTTCAATGATCATCAGGCAGGCGTTGGCCAGGAAGACCACCAGCAACGGCCCCCAGATGTACCGTAACGGGCTGCCCGGCCGGCCTTCGGTTTCGGCCGTCGGGAGTTCGGCTTTGGACACGTCTTTCTTTACGGCGGCGCCCGCGGCGTAGACCGCGCCGAGGATGGCGAGTACGGTGGCCGCGCCAATAACGATCGACGACACGCCGAGGTACATCAGCAAAACATACCCGGTAAGGAACGTGCCGGCGAGGCTGCCGGCGATGGCCCAGGCGTAGACGTTGCCCATGGTGCGGCCCGTGGCGAGGCCCTGCATCAGCGCGCGCTTCGCGATTACGGGGCTGATCGTGCCGAGCACGGTTGCGGGAAGCAGGAACGCGGCGGTAACGTGCACGAAAATGTGGGCCGGCCACGAGAGGGCGCCAAGCACGGCAAACCCGCCCGCAGCCAAGTTCAGCGCCAGGACGAGCAGGCATGCGCCCGACGCCGCCAGCAGTTGCACAGCCAGTACCCCGCGGCCCCACCAGCGGTCGGCGATTCGCCCGCCAATGTTGTTGCCGACGGCGATTCCGGCGAGGATGATGCCGATGATGGTGGTCCAGGTGTAGAGGGATTGGCCGATATAGCGCGAGATCAGCCGGCCCGCCACCAGTTCGAGAATCATGATGCAGGCGCTGGAAAGAAAGACGGTCAGGTAGGGCGCGGACCGTGCGATGCGAAAAGGCAGCCTCCCGGCCGCGGGATTCTCAGAACTCATGCTTCCTCCGCCTCTAAGGGTTTGCAAGTATGACGCAGCCTCTGCCGCGGCCCGGACCGCAGCGTAAAGTTGGATAGTATAGACTGGTGGGGGCTTGGACGCAAAGCGCCGGTCAGAGTTTCAGGCGCTTGAAGACAGGTTCGGGCACGTGCCGGATGATCAGCATGATGTAGCGCCAGAACCACGGGGTATACACGACGTTTCTGCCTTTCAAGGCGGCTTTGACGATGTCTTTTGCCGCTTTTTCGGCGGGCGCGACCAGCATGAGGCCCGGCTTGCCGAACGTCATTTTGGTGTCGACGAACCCGGGCTTGACGGTCGTGACGGGAACGCCGGCCTGAAAAAGGCGGTTGCGCAGCCCCTCGAGGTACGTCGTGAGGCCGGCCTTTGCGGCGCCATAATGGTAATTGCTTTGCCGGCCGCGGTCGCCGGCCACCGACGATACCGCGCAAATGAATCCGGCCCGCCGTTCTTCGAAGTGCGCCGCGAATTTTTCGAGAATGGACACGGCGCCGGTAAAATTGACGTCGATGGTGCGGCGGGCAAGAGCAAAATCCTGTTGGGCGGCTTCCTGCTCGAACAGGCAGCCGAAACACAGGACCACGCCGGCGAGGTTGTCGTCGAACTGTTCGCGGCATTGGGCGAAAAAGGCGGGATGGCTTGCCGTATCTTCGGCTTCGAACGGCAAGGCCGTCACGTGTGCGCCGGACCTCACCCGCACGTCCGCGGCGATTGTTTCATTCTCGCCCCCGTCGCGCGAGGCGACGATCAAATCGTAGCCTTTCCGGCCGAATTCAATTGCCGCTGCGCGCGCAATAGCCGAAGTCGCGCCCAGAATAACAACGCCTTTTCGAGTGGCGGGGTCAGCAGACATCGGGCGCCTCCTTTTCGCGTGCGCCGCCGTCCGGCGTGATACCGAGCCGGCGCGACTGCGTCGAGCTGAACCGGTATTGCGGGTCGAGCCGTTCTTTCACGGCCCTGAACTCGTCCAGGCGCGGGTACATCTGGGCGAACGTTTCCGGCAATGCCGTGGCGTCCTTGGCCATGTACATCCGGCCGCCGCGGTTGAGCACGAGCCGTTCCATGTTGCGGAGCAGCGGCACGAGATCGCGCCGCATCGGGATGTCCAGCGTGAGGGTATAGCCTTCGGATGGGTAGGAGAGCATGCCCGGCCCTTGCGTGCCCATCCGCTTGAGCACCGCCAGAAACGAGGCGCATGACGAGCCGCTGATCAGTTCGAGCAGTTCGGTCAACCCCGCGCTTTCACCGAACGGAAATGTAGCCTGGAACTGCGAAAAACCTTTCTTGCCGTACATCCGGTTCCAATGGCCGATCGAGTCGAGCGGGCAGAAATAGGAATCGAAATCGACAATCTTGCCGTCGACGGACCGGTGCATCGCGTAAAACAGCGTGTTGAACGCCTTAATCGACAGCGGGTTCAGCGCGAAACCGGGAAAATTGAGCGGGACCGTCTTGCCTGCTTTCTTCTTCGGCCGCAACGGGTCTGCGCCGCGCGGGGCTTCGTCCGGCCCGGCCAGGTTGCTCCGCATCAGGATCGAGCGGCCCAACGCCCCGCCCTTGCTCAGGCAATCCACCCAGGCCACCGAATACGTATAGCGGTCGTCCGACTCGTCCATGGCGGAGAGCGCCGCGTCGAGGTTTGCCGCGCGAACGTAGTCGGCGCGGACGTAGGCCGTTTTGACGGGGCGCAACTGTAGCCGCGCCGACAGGATCAGGCCCGTAAGCCCAACGCCGCCGACGGTCGCCCAAAACGCCTCGCTGTTCTCGTCGGGCGAGCATACGAGCGTCTCGCCGGCCGGCGTCATCAGGGTAAGCTGATCGACGTACCGGCTGAACGTGCCGTCGACATGGTGGTTTTTGCCGTGCACGTCGTTCGCGATGGCGCCGCCGACCGTCACGAATTTCGTGCCGGGCAGAACGGGCAGGAAGAAGCCGCGCGGGACGAACACGTCGAGGATTTCAGCGAGGCTGACGCCGGCTTCACATTCCAACACCCCGGTTTCCGCGTTGAAATCGAGCATGCGGTTCAGGCGCGAGTAGTCCAGCACGGCGCCGCCGCCGTTAATGGCCGCGTCGCCGTAGCTGCGGCCCAACCCGCGCGGGATAAGCGTCTCTTCGCAGGCGCGCACGACGTCGCCGGCGCCACGGCGTTTCTCGGGGCGGTAAACCCTGCACTCTTCCACAGGGTAGCGCCCCCAGCCCGAAAGCTGTTGAACGGCAAAGGGTTCCATGCAAGAAGTATAGCCAGTGAAGCGCGGAAGGCACAAGGAGCGCGAGTAGGCCGACTTCGCCGAAGCCGGCCACCGGCCACTCAAATTTCCAGCCACACTTCGTCGAGCAGGCCGGATTGAGTGTTCTTTTCCGGTCCTTCGAAGAAGTTCTGCGCCGAATTCGTGACTTTCAGCACGAACAGGTTCAGGCCTTTGCAGAGGAACCGGGTAACGTCGAGCCGGTACGGCGGCCAGGGCCGGATTCCGGCGTGCCGGCCGTTAATTTCGACATCGAGGATATCGCCGACACGCCCGGCGTTAAGGATAACCCGCTTGCCCTTGGGCACGTCGGGCAGCTGGACGTCGGCGTAGTAGGCGCCGGTGCCGGAGAACCATGGGAAGCCTTGTTTTTCCCAAGGCCCCGTTTTGATCCCGCGCACCGGCATCAGGCACGGCATGTTCATCGACATATCGATTGTAAAATCGCCCGCCAGCCAGGCGTACTCGCCCAGCGGCGGTTGCGGAAACCAGCCGTTGTTTTTGATCGCGACCTCGAGCTGGTGTGCTCCCGTCCCGCAGCCGCGCAGGTCAAGCACCCGGAAGTTCGGGTCGATGTCCCACGGCAGCTCCTTAAGCATCGGCTCGCCGTCGAGATAAACCACGGCATCGGTTTCGTCTTTCATTATGGGGCGGGCGTTTTCCGGCACCCCGCGCGCCCGGCCCGGCACGCCGTCGAGAATCAGGCGCATGTTGGCCAGCAGCTCCGGCGTCATGAACTCGGTTTTGTATCGAAGCTGCGAGACGTGCTGCTTGTTCTGAAGTGAGAACGTCCATTCTTTCAGGGCCAGGAAATTGCCGTTTTCCGGGCTGAAATGCCACAGCTCGCTGCACACGGGCACGCGTTCGGCGGGCGCCGGCTCGATCAGCGGCGGCGCCTCGGCTTGTTTTTCCGGATCGACCACGACCACAAGCGATCCGTATGGCGCAAGCCTCACCGGCACGGCAAGCCGCCCGTCTTCCACCCGCTGGCCCGGCGCAACCTGGGCCGAACCATCCTCGGGATCCCAGATCTCGGCCAGACCGGCCGTTTCGAGCGACGCCGACGCCGATACGGGTTTCGCCGTCGTGTTGGCGAAAAAATAGATTTCCTTCCCGGCCTTCCGCCGATGCAGGTAAAGCACGCCCGGCGCGTTTTCGAGCACCACCTCCGGCGTCACGCCCGCCAACGCCGCCACAAGTTCGTCAGGCGTTTCTTCTTTGATAAACCGCACACCTTTCAGGCCGTTGAAGTCAACCTCGCGCGGCTCCTCGTTTCCCCCATCGTTCAACGCGGCCACTTTTCCGTTTGGCGCGCTCACGACAACCGCCGCCGCGGCGATTTTCTCCACCGCGGCCAGCGTATCGGCCGGAACTGCGCTCAGCCGCGGCACAACCAGCACCTCGAAACGCAGCCCGTTCACGCGAAAACCGCCTTCATCAACCTCCGCCCCGGCAAGCGTCTTCTCATCGATCAGAATGAAGTCGCGGTGGACCTTCTGCAGGCCGAAACACAGCCGCAGGAACGGCGCCTGAACCGCAGGTTCTCCCGCGTCTTCAGCCGGCACAAAATCCGCCCAGACCGACGCCATCGGGTAGAGCACCGCCACGCGCGGCGGCGTGACTTCATCGGCCGAGTCCGGCGTGAGCATAGCGGTCAACCGCGCGGTGTAGTCGGCGAACAGACGGTAGTATGGCCAGAACGGGTTCTGGACGAACTCCGAAGGCGGGCTGTCTTTCTTCCGGCGCTCGGCAACCGAGTAGTAGAACGCGTGGGGGACGATGTAATTGACGCCGTTGGCGATTTGCCAGTCGGCCATCCACTTCATATCGCGCAACGTCAACCGCCATCCGCTCTCGCCGAACGTCTCGGTGAGGACGCGGTTTCTGCCCGCCAGCAGCGCGGCCGACGCCACCAGTTTCGGGGCAAGCCCGCCGGGTTCGTTTTCGCCGATATGGATGGTGAGGTGGTCGAGGCCGGGCATGTGGAAGTGCCGCAGGTGCCGGAACAGGTTGCCCACGCAACGGAACTGGTAGAACAACGGCTCCTCGCCCAGCGCGTGGCCGATTAACTGCAACCCGCGTTTCTCGCACCACGCTTCGATCGTCTCGAAAAACGACGACTCGAACAGCCCCGTCGCCACGTCCCAATAATCGTACCGTACCTGACGGTTGGCCTCGCCCGGCGAGAACAACGCCGGCAGGCACTCGAGCAGGTCGTAGCCCTTCTGCTCCTGAAACACCCCGGGCAGGTCGGCGCTCCACGGGATGCGCCCGAAGTCGTCGGGGTAGATGTTGAAGGCCGGCTCGTCGGTGAAGAAGCCCTCGAGGCCGAGCTGTTTGAGGTCGCCCAGTTCTTCCTCGTGCAAATCGTACGTCGAGACGAGAAACGCGCTGCACGCCCGTTTGTCCAGCGTGTTGAGGTACGAGTCGTACCACAGGATCGCGGGCGAATCAAAAACCACGGCCCGGCCCAGCTTGTACGGCCCCTCCGGCACGGTCGCCTCGCCCGGCCCGAGCCGCCGCCATTGGCCGTCGGCGCCGCAACCGTACACGGCCGGCGCGTCGTCCGGCACGACCAGTTGCGAGGGGCCGTTCAGGGTTTCGACTTCGAGCTTGAGAAACTTCAGCCGGTTGCGCGGGTCGGCGATGACGGCGCCGCCGGCCGGGCCGCTGGGCCAGTCGCGCTCGTCGTACGCCCACGGCATCATGCCGGTTTCCTTCGCCTTTTCGCAGCAAAACCGGATCGCGTCGAACCAGTCGTCGCCCATGTAGGGCGTGATCAGGCCGTGGCGGGCGTGCATGACGAACCCCCCGAGGCCTTTTTCGTGCATCTGGTCGATCTGCCAGTCGAGCGTTTCCTTATCTAACGCATGGTTCCAGAACCAGAACGGAGCCTGCCGAAAACGCGCCGAAGGCTCTTTAAACTGTTCGTACAAAGTCATTGGTCATCCTCTGTAAACTATGTCTCATTCGGAACTGCTGTACGTCCGTCCCCGTGCTCGCGCGCGAAGAAGACTGGATGTCTTCATTTGTCTCCGTGTTGTCAGTCATTCGATAACAAGCACGTTGTGGATGGCCAGGCCGGAAATCTCCGCCGTCAGCACACCGTCTTTCCAACTCCAGTTCAGCCCCGCCTCGTCCGGCGCCAGGTAACAGCGCGCCGGCTTCTCTTTCAGCGGGACGGTCACCGTGAACGGGCCCGTACCAGGCACGCTCTCGACCATGTGCCGGTTCGGCGACAGCGTCCCCGCGCTCGAACGGTTCACAAACTGGATCAGCGTGCGCCCGTCCTTTTTGCGCGCGGCCATCTCGATCCACCACGGCCCGCGCACCCGCGCCAGCCCCGGCGCGTCAAGCGCCGCCGTGACGTCGCCGATAAACTCGCGCAGGCCGGGATAATGCCCGGCATTGTAGGCCCGGCACACGTCGCCGTGGATAGCCGCCACGCGGCCCTGCCCCGACGTCCGCACCGTTGCCGCCGACGTTCCCGCAGGGTTTAGCGCCGGCTCCTGCTGGTACAACAGCGGCGCCACCTCCTCGGCCGGCCCAAGCTTGACCTTCCGCCACACCGTCCCGGCCGAAACACACCCGTTGCCTGCGGGCACATACCCGCCAATCAGGCCGTCTTCCGCCGGCTCGACGCCCGCAAGCGCCCCGTGCTCAGCCGCCACGTGCGAGCCCGTCAACAGCAACCGCCCGCCCCGCTCGACGTACGCGTCCAGCGCGCCGCAAACGCGCGCCGGCAACCCCTGCTGTTCGGCCGCCACCACCAGCGGGTACTGGTCCATCCGGTCGAGCAGGTCGTCCTCGTTGAGGATATCGACGCTGTACCCGTTCTCGAGCAGCGCGTGCAGCGCGCCTTCCATGGGTTCGTTGGCGTGGGCGAAATTGAACAGCGGCTGATTGTTCCGGTAGTAGAACGACTGGCTGTGGAGCAAAGCCACCTGCGGGATCGTCTCGCTCTTGTGGGTGTAGGCCTGGCGTTTGCGGCAAAAGGCCGCCACCTGCGCCAGGATGTCCTGGTGCCACGAAGTAAGCCGGCCCGACCGCTGCGGGTTGTCGTAAATAAACACCGCCCCGCCCTGCGCCAACACCACCGCCATTTCCTGGCAAAGGTGCGGAACCGTCTTGGTCACCCACGGCAGCCCGCCCGTCCGCAAAAACGACCACGCCATCAGGTCCCACGGCTTACCCCGGCTCGCAATGAACCGCGCTTCCGCGCAGGCGCGGTCTGCCCCGAACGACGGGCTGAAATCCCCGCTCAGATAATCCACCGGCGCCACAACCGGCTCGGGCTGCCGCACGCTGTACAGCCAGTTGCTGCACACCATCACCGAAGGGTCTTTGGCGTGAACCGCGTTTGCGTATTTCGTGACATGCTCGACGAACAGATCGCGGTGAAACGCGAGCCAATCGGCCCAATGCTCGTCGCCGCGCTTCTTGGGAATCGTCTCGACCCCCGTGCGTTTCGAAAACTCGCCCTGGCACCGGTCGCACCAGCACGGCAGGCTCGCCCAGTTCTCGCCGTCCACCCACATCCCGTCGATGCCGTACTTCTCGACCACCTCGAGCAACTGCGGGATCAACAGTTCTTCCGTGTACGGGCTGAGCGGGCAAGTGTAATTCTTGTTGGCCTTGCCGTTGGCGCCGACGTTCGCCCAGTCCGGGTGAAGCTCGACGGCCCGCGTGTCCCACACCCCCGAATAATGAATCGAAAGCGGGATGCCCATATCGCGCGTGACGTCCCGCCAGATCTTCAGCGCGTCGTTCACAATCCCCGGCGACGGCGACCCAACCTCGGTCGGATATCCCGCCCAACCCGGGTGGCCTTTGCAGTCGTACTGCACGAAATCCGGCTTGACCTTCTCGAGCTGTTCGCGGATATGCTCGTAGGTGGTCTCACGGCCCAATTCGGTGTCGGACGCGTTCGGGTGGAGGTCGTAATGCAGGCCGAAAAAAGCGTCGGCATGCCAGTTCTCTGCCGGCGTCCCCGCCGCCAAAACGCAAAAAACAAGAGCGGAAATCATCGCGTTTCTCCTTTTGCATAAAGGCCCGTTGCTACCGCCGGGATTGCCGCGTCGCCGGCTAACGCCGGCTCCTCGCAATGACAGGTGTAGAGACCGCGCCGACGTCCGACCGTCCCCGGTCGTCCAGCACATAACGCACAGCTAATTCCTGTCCGGCGCCCACGGCACAAGACTGCGGAAGAAACCGACCGTCTCCGGCACGTCCGCCGGCTCGAACTCGACGCCCAGTTGTTCAAGCAGCCGGCCCTCGGCCAGGCGAAGGTCGACCAGCGCCTTTTCAAACGCGATCCGGGCCTGAACCTCCTGGGTTTGTGCGAGCGTGAGGTCCTCCTGCACTTGAAGCACCTGATAGCTGGTGGTTACGCCGAGCCGGAGCCGTTTTTCCTCGGCGGCGACGTTGGTTTCCTGCAGTTTGCGGGCTTGCCGGTTGCTTTCGACGAGGATCTGGCTGGTTTGCAAGGCCCGCATGGCCATCCGCACGCCCATCATCGTTTCTTGCTTGACGCTTTCAAGCCGTTCGCGCGCCTGGATGACGCTGAGGTTGGCCCGCTGATACTGGCCGCGGGCCGCACGGTTGCCGATGGGAATCGAGCCTTCGACGCCGATGCTGTAGAAGTTGTCGTTCCGCACGCGGATGCCCGTGAACACGCCCGTCATGTAATGGTCGCGCGCCCCCTGAAACACCGTCCCCGAGACGTCCAACGTCGGCAGCAGGTCCTTGGCCGCCCGCTTGCGCTCGGTTTTCGCGTTTTCGATCTCGAGCGCGGCTGTCAGCATTTCGGGCCGCTCCTCAAGCGCAATGTCGATGCTCCGTTCGACGTCGCGTTCCAGGTTCTTGACGTCCTCGAGGTTAAACTCGCTGAGCGAGGGCCGGTTGACCGGCACGATCCGCTTGGCCGAGAAATAACCGCCGTCCCGCATGTTCAGAAGCTGCTTGAGCACGTCTTCGGCGTCGGCCACCTGCGACCGCGCGGCCACCAGGTCGCTCTGCCGCGTGGCCACGCCCGCTTTCGCCTGCAGCACGTCAATCGCCGCCACCACCCCGATGTTGAGCTGGCGCTGCGTGATGTCCAACAGCCGCTCCGCGTTTGCCAGCGACTGCTCCCGTACCATGACGTTTTCTATCGCCCCCACCAGGTCCCAGTACGCCTTGACCACCTGCGCGATCGTGTTCATCACCGAAAGCTCGAGCTGGTACGCGTTGATCGTCTTCATCCGCCGCGCAATGATGATGCGCGAGCGGTTGTACGGGAAACCCGCGCCGCGCAACAGCGGCTGGCGCAACATGATCGTCAACCCGCCGCTCCATTCTTCGATGAACTGGTTATAGGTCGTTTCTTCCTTGTTTAAATCGATGCGAACGTCGTAGATCGTGCCGGTATGCAGCTTGCCCCCCACATCCACCGACGACGTCGTCCGATAAGCCTCGACGCTGCTGATATTGCCGAACAAACGATACTCCGCGCTGGCCTGCTGAGAGGCACGGTAATACTGCGCCTGGCCCGAAAGCAACGGGTCAAACTCCCCTTTGGCGGCGACAACATCGGCATCCGATTTCCACCTCTCAAGCTGAACAACCCGGATGTCGGGGTTTTGCAGGAGCGCAATCTCGATGGCCTCGTTCAACGTCAGCCGCAGCCGGTCCATGGCCGCCGGCCCCTCGACCACCTCGCTCAGCCGCTCAACGTCGATCGTGCCAATGTCAATCTTCTGCTGCAGCATCTGGCGTTGCTCTTCGGTAAGCGGCTGATCCGGCGGCAACGCGCTGCTTTCCGGCACGGAAGGTTCGGGCGGGGGCGCATCCTGGGCCGGGCCCGGAGAGGTGACGATAAAACTCAAACAGAAAACTGCGCATAAAAATCGGCGAATGCCGGACATGGTTCCCTCCAACGGCGTATCTCTGCGGGCTTAACCAGAATTTCTGGCTTAACCAGAATTTCTGGCTTAACCAGAATCTCTGGTGTAAAAGGGCCTCTGACTATAAGTCAGACCCCGCGCCGCGCCCGGTGGTTTCACGGCGCCGACCCTGCACGAAAGTCTAAAGAACCCGCAACAGCGAGTCAAACACTGAGAAAGCTCTGCCCAGAGGGGGGTGTTACAACTGTTTTTCGCGCCGTAGGCTGACTTCACCGAAGCCGGTCCCCGGACGGCATCTCGATTGCTATTCGTGCGCTTTCTCGAACGCCGCGATCTTGTCTTCGTGCCGCAGGGTCAGCCCGATCTGGTCCCAACCGTTGATCAGGCACTCTTTCTTGAACGGGTGAACGTCGAACGGGATTTTCGAATCGTCCGGCTTGACGATCTGCTGGTTCGGTAAATCGATCGTAAGCTGGTAGCCCTCCTGGGCGCGCACTTCCCGGAAAAGCTGCTCAATCACGTCGCCCGGCAGGACAATCGGCAAAATCCCGTTGTTGAAACTGTTGTTGAAAAAGATGTCCGCATAGCTCGGCGCCAGGATGCACCGGAACCCGTAGTTCTCCAACGCCCACGGCGCGTGCTCGCGCGACGAGCCGCACCCGAAATTGTCTTTGGTAAGCAGAATCGAAGCGCCCTGGTACCGCTCCGCGTTCATCTCGAACTCGGGGTTCAGCGATCCGTCCTCTCGGAACCGCCAGTCGTAAAACAGGAAGTCCTCGTACCCGGTCCGTTCGGTGCGTTTCAAAAACTGCTTCGGGATTATCTGGTCGGTATCGACGTTTAGCGCCTCGAGCGGCGCGACAATTCCGGTCAACACGGTAAACGGTTTCATTATTTGAACTCCCAGTTGCGGACATCCACGAAATGGCCGGTCACCGCCACCGCCGCCGCCATCGCCGGGCTGACGAGATGCGTCCGGCTGCCTTTGCCCTGCCGGCCCTCGAAATTGCGGTTGGACGTCGCCGCGCACCGGTCGCCCGGTTCCAGCACGTCCGCGTTCATCGCCAGGCACATCGAGCACCCCGGCTCGCGCCATTCAAACCCCGCTTCCTTAAAAATCTTGTCCAATCCCTCGGCTTCCGCCGCCTTTTTTACCCGGTACGAACCCGGCACGATCAACACGTAGTCGACGCTGTCGGCCTTCTTATAACCTTTTGCGACCTTCGCCGCATCGCGCATGTCTTCCAACCGGCCGTTCGTGCACGACCCGATATACACCACGTTCGGCCGCACCTCCGTCATCGGCAGGCCCTCGGGCAGGTCCACATACTGCAGCGCCTTCTCGGCCGCGGTCCGCGCGTTCAAATTTTCAATCTCCGCCAGCACGGGCGTCTTCCCGCCGATGCCCGTCACCATCCCCGGCGACGTGCCCCACGTCACCTGCGGTTCGAGGCCCGACACGTCCAGCTCGACCCGCGCGTCGTACGTGCAGCCCTCGTCGGACGCCCAAGACGCCCACTCCGCCACCAGCTCGTCCCAAGGTTTCTCCGGCAGGTACGGCCGGCCCTCCAGGTACTCGAACGTCACCTCGTCCGGCGACACCAGCCCCGCCCGCGCACCGGCCTCAATCGTCATGTTGCACATGCACAAGCGCTGTTCCATGCTCATCGCGCGCACGGCCTCGCCCGTGTACTCGACCACGTAGCCCGTCCCGCCGGCTGTGCCGATCTTCCCGATCACGGCCAGGATCGCGTCTTTCGCCGTCACCCCCGCCGGCATCTTCCCCGTCAGGCGAACTTCCATCGTGCGCGACTTCTTCTGCAGCAGCGTCTGCGTGGCCAGCACGTGCTCGACCTCGCTCGTGCCGATCCCGAACGCCAGCGCGCCCAGCGCTCCGTGCGTGGCCGTGTGCGAATCGCCGCACACGATCGTCATGCCAGGCCGGGTAAGCCCCAGTTCCGGGCCGATCACGTGCACAATGCCGTTGTTCGGGTCGTTGGTATCGAAACACGTCACGCCAAACTCCCGGCAGTTCGCCTCCAGCACCTCCACCTGCTGCTTGGAAAGCGGGTCCTCGATAGGTTTCGACCGGTCGGTCGTCGGGATGTTGTGGTCCATCGTGCCGAACGTCAGATCCGGCCGCCGCACCTTGCGCCCGGCAAGCCGCAGCCCTTCGAACGCCTGCGGCGACGTCACCTCGTGAACGTAGTGCCGGTCGATATACAGGATCGGGTCCTGCCCCGCCTCCTCATGCACCACATGCCGATCCCAGATCTTCTCATAAATATTTTTCGCCATTGGCACACCTTTCAGCCCGTTGGGACGCCCCCGTCTTTTGTATGGGGTGTCCCTGTTTTCTTTTCTCCGTCGGGTTTACGCCTTCCGGCACAAATTCAGCGCCGAACCCGCCTTAAACCACTCGATCTGCCCGGCGTTGTACGAATGCCTGGCCAGAATCCGCTCTTCCGAACCGTCCGCGTGATGCAGCACTATCGTCAGCAATCGCCCCGGCACAAAATCTTCGAGTCCGGTGACATCGACGGTATCGTCCTCGAGAATCTTCTCGTAATCGCCCTTGTTATTGAACGTCAGCGCCAATACGCCCTGTTTTTTCAGGTTCGTTTCGTGAATCCTGGCGAACGATTTCACCAGCACGGCCCGCACGCCCAGGTGCCGCGGTTCCATCGCCGCGTGCTCGCGCGACGAACCCTCGCCGTAATTCTCGTCGCCAACCACGATCGAACCCAGCCCCGCCGCCTTGTAACCCCGCTGCGTTTCGGGCACCGGCCCGTACTCGCCCGTAAGCTGGTTCTTCACCTTGTTGGCCTCACCGTTGAACGCGTTGATGGCGCCGATAAAGCAGTTGTCCGAAATCTTATCCAGATGCCCCCGATACCGCAGCCACGGGCCGCCCATCGAGATGTGGTCTGTAGTGCACTTGCCCTTGATCTTAATCAGCAGCTTCAGGCCGGTCAGGTCTTCCACTTCGCAGGCCGTGAACGGCGTCAGCAACTGCAAACGTTCCGAATCGGGTTTCACCGCCACCTCGACCGACGAACCTTCAGCCGCCGGCGCGACATAACCCAGATCCTCCACTTCAAACCCGCGCGCCGGCAGTTCGGCCCCGCGCGGCGCGTCGAGCTTCACGACTTCGCCGGCCTCGTTGATCAAGGTGTCCTTCATCGGGTTGAACGTCAGCTTGCCACCCAGCACCAGCGCCGTCACCAGTTCCGGCGACGCCACGAACGCGTGCGTCTGCGGGTTGCCGTCGTTGCGTTTCGCAAAGTTCCGGTTGAACGACGTGACGATGCTGTTCGGGCCTTCCACGCCTTCCCGAACCCACTGCCCGATGCACGGCCCGCACGCGTTCGCCATGATCACGCCGCCAATCGCCTCGAACGCGCCAAGCTGCCCGTCGCGCTCGACCGTGTAACGAACCTGCTCCGAGCCCGGCGTCACAATTAGCTGCGACTTCACACGAAGCCGTTTCTCCACCGCCTGCCGCGCCAGAGACGCCGCCCGGTCCAAATCTTCGTAAGACGAGTTCGTGCAAGATCCGATCAGGCCCGCCGACAACTCCTGCGGATACCCGCGTTGCCGCACGGCCTCGGCGAACTTCGATAGCGGCCAAGCCAGATCCGGCGTGAACGGCCCGTTCAGATGCGGCTCCAGCGTGTCCAAATCAACTTCAATCACCTGGTCAAAATATTTTTCCGGCGCGTCATACACCTGGGGATCCGCCCGCAGGTGTTCGGCCACCTTATTGGCCTCCGCGGCCACGGCCTCGCGGCCCGTCGCACTCAGATAATCCGCCATCTTTGCGTCGTAAGAAAAAATCGAGCAGGTCGCCCCGATTTCGGCGCCCATGTTGCAAATTGACGCCTTGCCCGTGCATGACAAGCTTTCTGCGCCCGGCCCAAAATACTCCACAACCGCGTCCGTGGCGCCTTTCACCGTCAGCATGCCCGCGAGCTTCAGGATCACATCCTTCGCCGACGTCCAGCCGTTCAACTTGCCCGTCAGACGCACCCCGATGATCTTCGGAAATTTCAGTTCCCACGGTAGCCCGGCCATCACGTCCACCGCGTCGGCCCCTCCAACGCCAATCGCCCCCATGCCAAGCCCGCCCGCATTGGGCGTATGCGAATCCGTGCCGATCATCATCCCGCCCGGGAAAGCGTAATGCTCCAGCACCACCTGGTGAATAATGCCCGCGCCAGGTTTCCAGAACCCGATCCCGTACTTGTTCGAAACCGACTCCAGGAAATCGTAAACCTCGCGGTTCATCGACTTCGCGTTCGCCAGGTCTTCGCCCGCCCCCTCTTTCGCCACCACCAGGTGGTCGCAATGCACCGTCGACGGCGCGGCCACCCGCTCCCGCCCGGCCTGCATGAACTGCAAGAGCGCCATCTGCGCCGTCGCGTCCTGCATCGCCACACGATCCGGCGCAAACTCAACGTAAGACACGCCCCGCACGTACGGTTCGTTTGGCATATCACCGTAAAGGTGCGTGTAAAGAACCTTTTCGGCCAGCGTCATCGGCTTCGAAAAAATCCCCCGCACCGCCGACATCCGTTCGTCAAGCCTACCGTAAACTTCCCTTATCAAATCGAAATCAAAAAGCATGACAACCCTCTTCGGTAGTGGGAAAACCAAGATCTTATAATATTTTACCGGATTGTCACAACCAATTGCAGCGGTAGACTGCCGCAATTTGCCGCTCACTCTTACAGAAAGCTATGCGCACCGTTGGGACGCCCCCCGGCAGTTGTGGGCAGCGTGCGATGACGATGACGAGCACGAGCACGAGGATGCGCACCGTTGGAACGCCTCCCGTCACTTGTGGAAGGTGTCCCTTATTCAGCCCCAGTTTGCAAAATCTTTATTCCGGGTATAATGCCAACAATGTTTGTCGCAGCAAATGGAGTGCAGTAATGATTGCCAGTGCAGTAGCCGGATTGATGTTTGTAGTGGCCGCAACCCCGCAGGCGTACGTCCTCGACCTTGATCAAAACGTTCACGATGTCACCGCCCAGGATATTACGGGCGACGGCGTTTCGGAACTCCTCGTACTTTGCTGCGACGAAAAAAGCCGGCCACTGGTCAAGTTCGTGGCCGTGTACGAAGCCGGGTCAAACGGGGCTTTCCCGGCCAAACCCACCGCGTTTCTCGACCTCAACGCGTCCATCAGCACAATCTTTTTCTCCCATGTCGACGAGTCGCCCGGCGCCGAGGTCGTCGCGGCCGACGCCGAAGGCGCAACGGTCTACGCCTACGCCGGCCGCACGTTCACGCCCGTGGCCACGCCCCGGTTCGCCTCATTGCTTCCAACCGGCGCCAAGGAGCCGATTTTCTACAAGGATATCGCTCAGGATCTTGACGGCGACGGCGCTGAAGAATGGATCATCCCCGTGCCCGGCGGCTACGAAATTCGCACGCCAAAAAAAACCATCACCCGGATCGAGTGCGATATCGTAAGCGAAATCTCAACGGCAAGCAGCGCTTACATTTACCACCGCCTCCCCGCCTGCCAGGTGTTCAGCCTCGCCGGCGAAGCCAAAAAATGCCTGGCGTTTCTCAGCGACGAAATCGCCGATTTCGCCCATGGCGCCGGCTGGGAGACCCGCCAGAGGTTCCAGATCCCCATGAACGTCGACGACAAGTGGGAGGCCAGCTCGAGAATGACCGACATCAACGGCGACGGATTCCCCGACCTCGTCGTCACACAGACTCGCGGCACCATCAACATGAAGGCCATCACCCAGATTTACATCGCCACCGCGCCGTTCACCTACCCGGAGAAACCCGATGCCGTGTTTGAAGCGTCGGGCGGGCTTGCCGCGCCGGCCTTTGTCGATGTCGACGGGGATGACCGGAAAGACCTGATCCTGATCCACGTCCCGCTGGGCGTGCGGAACATCGTCAACTTCTTCATGCGCCACAAGGTGTCCGTCCGCCTCGAGGTGTACCGTTTCGATAACGGGAAATTCGGCAGCAAACCCGACTTCATTGAAAACTTCACCCTCGACGCGCCCGACGGCCTGGAAAAAGTCGCTTACACCCTCGGGGATTACAACGGAGACAAGCGCATTGACGTGGCTTTCGCCGCGGAACGCGACGAGCTGGCCATTCACACCGGCGAAAAAGACGCTTTCATTTCGTCCCGTCCCTGGGTCGAATTCAAAATCCCTGCCTTCGGCATCGCCCGCTCATACAATCTCAACGGCAACGACGCCCAGGACCTCGTCATATACCACCCCGGCGGTAGCGACAAAAAACGCGTCGACGTGATCGTCTTCTAGCCTGGATATCTCCTAAGCGAAAGCTGAAGCATGCGAGAAGGGCGCTAAAAGCGCCCTTTTGTGTAAGAGCCAGCTTAAACGCCCCGGCTGAAGAGGCTGTCTCAGAAGGCGACCGCGTTTTCATTTAGACAATCTGTCAGATTGCAGCACAAGTTGCCCATACCGGTGTTGGAAAGATTTGAGTATCGCGTTTTGGCCC
>Ga0272441_10001738_pt1 | contig 45863 bp, 40 predicted proteins | sample SSMProp6N_FD_193582 | JGI IMG/M metagenome (GOLD analysis project Ga0272441, IMG submission 193582) | Marine sediment archaeal communities from Little Sippewissett salt marsh, Falmouth, MA, United States - SSM-Prop-6N | ecosystem: Environmental > Aquatic > Marine > Wetlands > Sediment ... | reverse complement strand
GCCTTCCTCCATACGTTTTTGTTCATCCAGTAAATACCTGGCGATGGAGTCGTTGTTCCAGACCAGTCCCTGCTCGAGTAAAATAAAATCATCGGTGTGATAAGCCCGGATTCGGGCGGTGTCCAAATCGGACCAAATCTCCTGAAAAGAACCTTCAATGAGTAGTTTTACCGAATCGATGTCCGCCTGACTTTCAATTATTTCGGGCTTATTTTGAGGAGGTAAATCCTCCTTACCGGCAGTCTGACAACTGCAAAAAAGGAGTGCCGTGGCGAGAAAGAAAAAGAATTTCATACGTGTTGGGTTTAATACGACTTGTTTAGGTATTCTAAACGTATTTACTGTTTTTCAAACTTTAGGTATTTTACCTGCTCATAATACACTTGAAATCGCGAATAAACGAGGGCCATTTACATCAGGGATCGCGCGACTATCCTTTTGATTTGGTCCGGACAAAGAAGGCGACAATAGCCGAAGTTACCACACCCATGATAAGGGCACCAATTGTGGACTGCAGGATATAATTTTTAAGGTTGAAATAGGCCTCCGCCTCTTCTAAAGACTTGTGATATCCCGTCTCGACGGAATACGCTATAACATTGGGAAAATATTCGGGAGTGATAATTGTCGAAGTAATCCACTGGGTAAGGGGTGCGAATACGGTTACGATAATCGTGATAATGAGCCCTGATATGAACCCCTGTTTAAAGGACATATCACCCGTGTAATAATTTTTCTTTTTGTCTTTTAGTGCCAATACATAAACGAGTATGGCGGGTATGGCAAACAGGTTGGTCAAATACATATGCTTATCGATATGTGTCGAATGTAATCCCAGCATTTTTTCCAGGACCATCCAGAGTAAAGACATCCCAATAAAGATCAGCGCCCACTTTAGTTCAATTTTAATTTTTTCCATGATTTTGTCGGGTTAGGTGTTTGTATGGGGTTGTTTTGAGAACTATTTGCAATCCTTTAAAAATCGATCTCAATATAGTTGGTTTCATGGGGCTTGCCCGGGGCAATGATGAATTTGGGCTGCTCAGAAAGTTCGTAAATTACACTGGCATAGGTGTTTGAATTACTTACCACATCTCTACCGTCATTATCTCTGGCCCTCAATACGCTTTTAATTTCCTCAATCTCTATATCGGATGTCTGTTCTGTAAATCTCTGTTGGAAGGATTTAATGCGCTGGCACTCATATAGCCCTTCTTCCACCGTTTTGCCATAGGATTCCAGTTGCATAAGGTAGGGTTCACTAAAGTCCGTATTGCTCATCGGGTGGTTGGTGTGGTAGGTAAAGCTGGAATTTTCAAAAGGCCTGAATTCAACCACCTGGTTTGCGGAACATTCCAAACTGTATACTTTCTCAGGCCCACCAATGATGTAATTTTGTCCTGACGCATGAGTGATTTCGTCAATGAAGGCCAAAGCGGCTTCCTGACTGTTTTTTTCCAAAACTCCCCTTACGATAAAAGTCACCGGCAAACCGGTTGTTCCATAATCCAGTTGCATCAGGGTATTGCAATTGATCGAAACCGATTTTGTATTCATTCCTGTTATCCCCAGATGGCCAGGGATGGTAAGAACCATGATTTCCTTGCCGGAGTCCGGATCGTCAATTTTAAGGACCGTCTGAAAACCGTGATAATACTCAGGAATATCCATATTCTGGGCCGTGATACTGGGAAGATCAGCGCTTTTGTTTACCCCAAAAGAACTGCAACTATGGGCCATAATATCCTTGGTATTAAACCAGTATTCATCGCCCAGCTGATGCATGAAAATAGTCTCGAAATCCACTCCTGAGCCCTCTGAAATCCCTCTTAATTCCATCATGGATTCCGGCATCCATTTTTCCACTGCGGTTTTATAATCGGTTAACTCAAGGAATTTGGCGATAAAGGCGTCCGGGTCTTCCTGGGTGGTTTCTGCAATATCTTTTTTGAACAAGTGGATCACTTCCTGTATTTCGGGTTTCAGGGCTTTACCATGTGTTAAGCCTCTTTGGTAAGGGCTGCCGCTTAGTTCGAGAAAGCGGAGTTTTCCATCGGCGAGTAATTCCAATTGGGGCGTCTCATTTTGAGCGACCAGGGAAAGCTCTTTATCTTTTGCATTATCCCCTTTACAGGCGAGAATGACAACAGAGACGAGAAGTACTAAAAGGTTCTTGTGCATGGAAGTGTGTTTAATCGGCTTTATAGACCTCAAGTTCAATTTCTATCATGATTTCCGGCAGGGCCAATTCCTTTACACCGAGCCAGGAGCCTGTTGGAAAGTGTTTGGTATAAATCGTATTGCGATAGCCTGCGTTTTCCAGAAACAAAGCCATATCCGTAGTGAATACATTTTCCACCACCACATCGTCAAAAGTACAGCCGTAGTGGTTTAGGATCTTCTCTAAATCCGTGTAGCAATTTTTCATTTGCTGCCCTAAATCCCCCACTGCCGTTGGGTTGCCTTCGTCATCCATGCTCACAGCTCCTGAAATTTTGATTTCGTTTCCGATTTTCACCGCATGTGTGTAGCCGTAGGCCGTTTCCACTTCAGGCCGGAGCTGGAAATATTCTGGTTTTTCGGCCTTAAGGACTGCTTTTTCTTCCTTTACAGTCGCCACTTCTTTTTCTTTTTGCTCACAGCCTAGAATGGTCATTGACAGCGAAAAAAGTACGAGATAAAAAATCATTGATTTCATGGAATGGTTTGGTTGGTGACAGAGTTCCATGAAAGATAAGAAATTTCAGGGCACCCCGGAGCGAGAACGGGAATATGGGACTTATCCCATGGGGATTGACCGGGGTTGATTTTTTCCAGACTAGCGCCTTTAGGTCAGTCTTTGCTATTTCTTCTCAGGATTTTGACAATGCGGTTGATTCCGATTTCTGATAAATTCCACTGATATCCCTGGAAATCTGTAGTGTTTAAAAACTGAACGACCACAGCATCAATGTCTTTATGGTATTCCGCCAAACTCTGATAGCCCGGAACAAGACCCCCGTGTTCGTAGACGTAAATGGAGGAATAGATTTCCTGTTCGCCTGCCTCAAAGACGGAACCATCGTTTAACGCCCGTAGGAAGATACCTACGTCTTCGGCAGTAGCCAGCATTCCCTGGTCCTCTGTCTTGAAATCGGTGTCAATGCCGACGTAATAACCACTCATCACGCTGTCTATATTCACTTCGCTAAGGGAGCTGAAGGTGTTTTTCAGCCCGAGGGGTGTTAGGATTTCTTCCCGGATATATTGGTGATGACTATACCCAACTGTCTTCGTGATGAGTTCACTCAGCAATAAATAATTTGTATTTGAATACCCGTAATCTGTATCCGGTTTAAAGTATGCCGGTAAATCCAAAGCTAACTCCAGAGCACCTTCGGTACTGTTCGGAGGATGTTCCCAAAATCCCGGAGCATCAGTGAAATTTGGGATACCACTGCGATGCCCCACCATCATTTTCAGAGTTATTTGATCTGCATATTCAATCCTGTCCGCCAGTTCCGGAAAGGATTCTGCCAGGGTTTGATCTAATGACAGGCGTCCGTCATGGACCAGTTTAGTTATGGCGACTGCAACATACAACTTACTGATGCTGGCAATTTTGAACAGGGCTTGCGGATAGGCTGGAATTTTGTTTTTTCTGTCGTGCCAGCCGCCGGCATAAAATGCTGGGGGCTTACCGGCCTGATCTACATAAACGATCATACCATCGAATCCATGACTGAGCGTTTCATCTACCTGCTCCTGCACGGTATCGGGCAGGGGTAATATCCAGGCTTTGACCAAAATCCACGGCACATAAAACAGGGAGATAGCTGTAGCCGTGAACAACAGGACCCGGAAAATTTGCTTTGTTCGTTTCTTTGTCATGATCCTAAATTTGAGAAATTTCCTCTGTTTTATTCTTTGTTGAAAGTCCTGATGATGGTAATGAATTACCTTTCACCCCTATTGTTCCGGAATCTCGATTACGACGTTTCCCCTTTTTCGTCCCAGCTCAACATATTCATGGGCCCTTACCATTTGATCCAGGGGAAAGGTCCTGTCTATAAATGGTTTCAGTTCCCCTTTTTCTACCCATTCCTTTATTTGCCTGAGATGCTCTGTTTTCTCTTTGGTCATCATGTTCACGGAAACAAATGTCCCTCCGGCCTGCAAAACGCTTCTCGCTTCTTTTTTAGAGGTTTTACCCACGGCATCAAATACGATATCGAACTTTTCCGGTCGTTCTGAGTATTTTTCCCTGGTATAGTCTATAGCATGCACCGCCCCCAGGGATCTGACCATTTCAATATTGGAGCCACTACAAACTCCTGTGGCCCTGCCACCCTTTAAGGTTGCGATCTGAATGGCATAGCTCCCTACACTTCCCGATGCCCCGTAAATTAATACTTTTTGACCCCGGATGATACCCGCTTTCTCAAGAAGATACAGGGCAGTCATTGCCCCAACCGGTAAAGCCGCTGCCTCTTGAAAGCTCAGGTTAATGGGTTTGGTTTCCACAACGCCGTTTTTCCAGGCTTCCGGCAGGCAGGTGTATTGTGCGTAGGAACCTGTTTTTAGCATGGTGGTTGTGCCAAATACGGCATCCCCCACATTAAACCTGGAAACGTTCTTACCAATTGCCTCAACAGTACCCGCCAATTCATGTCCCAGAATGGTCTTTTTTGGCCGGAACAACCCGAAAAGGATCCGGGCCGGTAGCCAAAACAAGGGTGGGAAATCAGAGCCGCGCAACCTTACGTCACCCGAGGTGACCGTGGCGGCGCGTATTCTGACCAGTATTTCATCATCCTTTGGTTGCGGTTTCTCAACCTCCATAAATGTGAGGACTTTCGGGGGTCCGTATTGGGTGTATACAACTGCTTTCATAACGCTTTACATAATATATTCCTGTCAAAGGCACCAAATTCAGGCAGGAGGGTTGACATTTGATAATTGAACTTTTTGGAAGGTTCCCTTTAAACCAAACAGGGGTCTTATAAAATTGATCCTTTTGATTACAAACTCGTACAGGAGAAAAGAAACAGTACCAGTAAATACAACTATTAAGATAAACTTTAACACAACAGGGATCTCCAGGGGCAGGATAAAATATGCACCGGCGTACAGTACAAACATATGTATGATGTAGACCGGATAGGCTGCCTGACTCAGGTAGCTCAGGAGAATGCTGGGCCGGTTCAAATTTTTGTAGGCCCACCCGAAAAGCCCGAAGATCCAGCAATTGGATTCAATGGCGATCAGGTACCCCGGGGACTTCAAATCGAATATCAGGAATCGAACGAGGTACAGGCCAATGGCCAGGGCGAGGTAAAACCACCTCCATTTCAACAGGGTATTCCAAATCGCCTTACCACTATATACAAAAAGAAAACCGAAAAGGAAAGCCAAAAGCCCGATGAAGAAGCCGTGCCATGTCTGGGCGTACATTTCAAAAATGCCAGGATTCACCAGTACCACTTCCAGGATAAAAAACACCGTAACCAGTAACGGACCCAATGGATTACTCATAAAACCTGAAAGCCATTTCCAAAAGGCACCCCCTTCGTGCTTTTTTAAATAGTAAAAAAGTGGGGACAACAGTGCCACATAGGCAATAATATTCCCCAGGAACCATAAATGCCCTGCATGTGCATAATAGGACAGGGGCATGTCGTAATACTTCTGGAAAACATAGAAATGCAGGGGTACAATGGCGACAATCCCAAAGCAAAAGGGCAGGAGTATGCGCCTGGAGCGCTCCAGGAGCAGTTGCTTCCAGTTGCGTTTGCGCATGGCAAAATATACTCCCATCCCCGATACGTAAAACAGGAGGGGTATACGCCAGACATTGAGCAGGCTCATCGGTTTCCAGAGCCCTTCCAGGAGCTGTTCACTCCTGATAAATCCGATAAAAAGGGCCCAGGGTTGAAAAATGATTGCGATATGATAAATCAACAGCAGGCCAATGGCGATCACACGGAGCCAGTCAATATCGTATCTTCTCAATGATTTCATGGGAGTCGAGATTTAAGTCCTGTTATTGTAACATCATCGCAATGACCGGCCGGGTCTTTTCAACTTCTGTAATATCCAAAGGCATCCCCATGGGCTGCAATTGCTGCTGCAGCATTTCGTAGATCGGTTTTACGTCTTTAAAGGGACCTGAGACCGTTTCCCTGGCAGTGGCCCCGAAGTTGTTCAGGATAGATTTGTCCGCCCCTGCATCGATCAGGAGTTGTACGATTTCCACCCTGCAGAAGAATGCAGCTGCGTGAAGGGCGGTGGCCCCGTCATTGTTTTTAACCGACAAATCGGCACCAGCGTCAATAAGGGCCCTGGCTATTTTGGGTTTATCAAATGTGGCAGCCGTAATCAGGGGCGAGGAGCCGCTGAAGGCATCTTTTTCATCCAGGTCCGCCCCCCCTTTTATATGTTCGCGAACCGCTTCGAGGTTTCCCGATATTACTGCCGATTGAAGATCCATCTCGGGTTGGGTTACCGCTGCCTGATCTTTTGAACGCGCGTTAGACTGCCCGCAGGCAGAAGTGAGGATAGCCAGGAGGAAAATGCCGGAAATTGTTTTCAGGGTACTCATTTTAAAAGTTTTCATTTGCTTGGGTTTAAGGGTTTGTATTTTGTTTCTACAAAGGTCCACCAGAAGGTGACGCAGCGCTAATCAGCTATGCTTCGGAATGCATCAAGTTTGGGGAGGCCCTGAAAATTATGACGCAGGGATATCAATTATGACGCAAAACCCCATATTTAATTCCGTAGTCAGATATCGATATCCTGCGGCTATGCCATAAATTTTTCTAATTTCGGTACTCCAGAAAAAAGCATGTCTGAACCTTCCAATACCGGAGATCATTTTTTAGATAAGGCACAAGCCTTTGTCCTTGAGAATCTCTCAAATGAACAGTTTGGGGTTTCTGAGTTGGCTGCTGCTATGAACATGAGTCGGTCCAGCCTGCTGCGCAAAGTGAAGAAACACGCAGGCCTTTCTGCAAGTCAGTTTATCCGGCAGATCCGACTGAAACGAGGTATGGAATTGTTAAAGCAGGATGACACCCTTACGGTTTCAGAGATTTCTTACCAGGTGGGTTTTGGCAGTGCGTCTTATTTTATCAAATGTTTTAGGGAACAGTATGGTTTCCCCCCCGGGGAGGTATCAAAAATGGATTTTACAGAAGAACCTGAACATGCCAAACCTATAGGGAAACGTCTTATTGCGATTATTGCATCAGTGATCCTCATTGTAATTGCTGTGTCGGTTTTCCTTTATAATAAAAGGCCCGCACCTGAAGTGGTGACCCTTGAAAAGTCTATTGCCGTACTGCCCTTTAAAAACCAAAGCAGTGATTCTGCCAATGTTTATTTTGTGAATGGCCTTATGGAATCCACCCTAAGCAACCTGCAAAAGATTGGAGACTTCAGGGTAGTGAGCCGGACCTCTTCCGAAAAGTTCAGAAATACAGACAAGAGCATTCCGGAAATCGCGGAGGAACTCCACGTGAACTACTTGGTAGAGGGAAGTGGACAAAGGGTAGGGGATAATGTATTGTTGAATATTCAATTGATTGAAGCAGCCACGGACCGGCCCGTTTGGTCCGAGCAGTACAATCGGGAAGTGGTTGATATTTTTGCCCTGCAAAATGAAGTGGCCCGGGAAATCGCGGATGCCGTTTCTGCGACAGTGACCCCCGCAGAACTGGAACAAATCGACAAAAAGCCCACGGATAACCTCCTGGCATACGATTATTACCTGCAGGGATTGGATCTTCTTTATGGCCGGACCCGGGAAGGAATTGAACAGGCCATTCAATTGTTTGAAAAAGCAATAGAACTGGATCCGCAGTTCTCCCTGGCCTATGCCAATATATCCATCTCTTATTACTTTCTCGATGAGTACCAGAAACAAAAACAGTATACAGAACAGATCAACACCTATGCGGACAAGGCCCTGCTGTACGACTCCAAGTCAGCCGAAAGCCTTATGGCCAAGGCGCTCTATTATATTCATATTGGGGAATTCAACCTGGCGGTACCCCATCTGGAGAAAGCACTGGAATACAACCCTAATTCTTCCGGTGTCGTTCAGATGCTGGGGGATCTCTATGCCCGGGCTATTCCCAATACCGGAAAATACCTGCAGTACGCATTAAAGGGTATTCAATTAGATGTTGCGGGCAATGACTCCATCACCCAGAGCTATATTTATTTGGCTCTGAGCAATGCCCTTGTACAATCCGGCTTTGTGAATGAAGCCATGACTTATATCAACAAATCTTTGGACTATGATCCCGGGAATTATTACGCTCCCCTTGTGAAAATTTACATTTTACACGCGCAGAATGGTGATATTGCCCAAACAGGGCGACTCCTGACCGCTGAGTTTCGAAAAGATACCACCCGCCTGGATATTCTGCAGGAGGTGGCCAAAATGCATTATTTTCAGGAGGCTTACGACAGCGCATTTTATTACTATGAGAAATTTGTAAATGCCCGGAACCGCCTGGGTTTAGACATTTATCCCCAGGAAGATTTAAAGATTGGGGTGACTTATGAAAAAATGGGGCTGGAAAAACGGGCAGAGGAATTATTCAGTTCCTATGCCGGGTATTGTGAAAGGGATCAGTCCATTTATAAAAGCGCCAGTACTGCCGTGAAGTATATTCATGAAAGGAAATACGATGCTGCGATTGAGCAACTTAAGATTTTCGCGACCCAGGACAATTACCAGTATTGGATTTTACTGTTTATAGAGGAAGATCCTATCATGAAACCCCTGAAAACGCATCCGGAGTACAAGGCGGTAATTCGAAAAATCAGGGAGCGTTTTTGGGAAAACCAAGCTGTACTGAAAAAGTCGTTGGAGGAAAAGGGACTGATCTGACCCGCCCTTTTTTTTTGGGGAACCTGTGCTAAGTAGCCTAAGAAAAATGAGAATCCCTGAATTGTTTAAAAAGCATCATATAGACAAGGGCTATACATCCCTGACTCGCTTAGAAATACCTATATGATTTTTGAAGACCAGCAGACTATTGGATTATGGCCGTGGATTTTTGGCGGTACCTACTGGGGTTTCAAGCCCAAAACCTCTTCCATAAAGCTGTTGGTTTCCCTTTTCACGGATTCCAGGTCTTTTGAGGTAATATAAGAGGTCATCACATGGTCACCGACATTGGGAAAAGCCACTTTCCTTTTTTGGTCCGCAGGGGTGCCGATCTCCTCGAACATACGCAGCATGGCAGGGACGGAAACAGTACTGTCCTGGTGTATCTCATCCTTGTAATAGTAACCCAAAAATACAGGCTGTTTCACACTCTGGAAGGTCTCTTCAGTCATGGTTTCATCCATAAGTACCTGAAGTTGGGCAAGGGCCTCAATGCGATATTTGGTTGTCCAGTATTTGCGATCGGCCTCAGTGGGATTATCGAACTCGTGGTAATCCCCTCCCTTAACTAATTTGGCCAGTTGTACCCCCCAATGTTTCGTCAGTAATTTAGCATTGGGGTCAAAAATCTCAATATTTGGTGAATACAGGAGCATGCCGGCAATATCAGGGTCGCCTCCTGCTAAATATAGCGCCAGTGTCCCACCTGTTGAAGTAGCCATCAAAATCACCTTCTCCCCAAGTTGTTTCCCCACCGCAATAGCCTCCTCGGCAGAATCGACCAACTTATCGGCAGTGATTGTCAGCATCGGTTCTTCCTCAATCAACCCATGGCCAGACAGGCGGGGCAGGTATAAATTGTATCCGTAGCGTTTGGCGGTTTCCAAGTGAAGCGGGTCGCCCTCTTCCTGGCTGGCAGACCAGCCGTGTAAATACACAATACTATAGGCCGTTTTCCTGGGAATACTGTCCGCCCAGACAATTCGGGCCTCATTGTCGGGTTTTATATTGGGGACGGCCGCTTCATGTTGGTTGATTTCCGCTTCTAACGTTGCCAAATCCGATGTGATTTCGGGCTGTGACCTATCGAGGATCGGGGTGTCCACTTTTGGGCCGAGAAAATATACCAGCATTAGCAGGGCTACAAAGAACAGGAGGAACTTTAAGGTTTTTCGCATCATAAATCAGGAGGAATAGCTGTGGCCCTAAAGATACTGCATTCTGTGACTTTCCCTTCTACTAATATTTCAAGATGAAGCTGAACTGAATCTATTTCTGTCTTATATTCTCGAACTCAATACTGGCCCTGGCTTTGTTCTACATAATCCAGTTACAATTCATAGCCAACTTATTGTTTTTTATTATTGGATATTTAAGTATTGAGGCAAAAGATCAATTGGCTCAATGACCCGGGAAAAGCATTTAAGTTTGTTAGGATAAATTTTAGCGACCGCTATTTATTTTCATCAGCAACCCTTCCAAAATCTCATCTTTCTCGTCCAGCAGATGGTCCTTGATAAATATATCCGGGATGACCCCTTCCGCTGCCGTACTTCCGTTGACCCGTTCGATATACCCTTTGGAGACCTGGACGGAAATCCCCGTATTGGGAAGGGGATACCTGAAAACTGAGGCATAGAGGGAAGGATAATCCCCAGTTTCCTCACCTACGATGATCCCGAAGCCATTATCCTGTATTTGGGCAGCTGTTACCGCTGCCTGCGAATGCGATTGCCGGTTGACCAGCACATAGACCTCACCGGTAAATCGCTTTCTTTCAGGTTGCGGCCTGTAGGGATCAAAGTCATACTGGTAGATTTCACCATCCTTATGGTTGAGTACTTCCTGCCAGTATACACTGGTGGTATCATTGTTTTGCCGGACATGGGCTTTGAGGAACGAACTGGTCTTAAGGGTAAACCTGGAGGTCCAGGTGAAGGGTTTATCCGCGAAATAAGATATCATAAAATCACTGTACCTGTCATCCCCGCCCAGGTTGTTCCTGAGATCTACAATGAGGGTTTGTGCTTCATCTTTTTTAATGGCTACAAAAGCTGAGTCGATGAATTTCTGGTATTTTGCCTCGTCACCACCAAAGTTCCCGGGGTTGAGGTAGGCAGCCTGGCCGAAGAATTCCAACTCCCTTTCCGGTTCAGAATTGACGGTTTCGGTTCGCTTGATTTCATACCCTTCCAGTCCAGGGACTGCCCTCAGGTAATAGGTTTTGGTTGTGTCAATGGAGCGCACTGCTATTTTAAACTCATCCTGCTTCCCGAACACCTGCCAGTAATATCTGGGGAACGAAAACAGCTCTATTTTGGTGTTCTTGAAATAGGGGCGTTCTGCGGATACCTGGGGATAAATATGGGTGAGGACCTCCTGTATTGGCATTCCGTTGATGCTGAGGACCTCATCGCCAGGTTTGATTTGATCGTTCCCAGACCAGTTCTTCCGGACCAGGGCCCTGTCGTATTCAAAGGCCAATTCCAATGGGAAAAGCGTTCCCTCATCATACAGATAATCGCCATAGGACTGAGCTGGGAAGTTGATTTCTGTATGTCCATTATTGGCGGAAGAAATCACCCTTTGAAGCACACTGGTCGCTTCCAGCAGGCTCAGGCTGTCCTTCGTTATAGAGTTTCTAACCGCGTTGTAATTTTTGTCAAACTCGCTTTTTGGGGTGTATGCATAGAGATTGTAATGCGCCTCTTCCAGGGATGCCATTAGATATTCCATGTCTTCCAATACCTGATTCTTTGAAAATTTATTTTGGGCGCATAGATGGCTGAGTGCACAGAGAAAAATGACAGTAAAGAGCCGTTTAAAAGGGGTAGCGGTATCCAAAAGAATGTTTGAATGGATCATTTCAAAAATTTTGTGCAAAGCTAACAGGATTTGGGATGCCAAGCGTCCGAGTGCATCTTTTGAAGCCTTTTTTCCAGGTATTTCACATATTGACCCTGTGTTTTTCCGGCAGCTTTTTTGAAAAACGTCGTTAAAGGTGGGATTGCTATTATGCTAATATAGTTGGAGGATAAAAAATGGGCTTTTAGGAGATAAAAAACCTATTCTAACCCTTGATTGGAGGGGGGTAAGCGATTAGGATGCTAGTCTTTTGGCATTACTTTTTCGTACCGATCCCATTGACCGTGTGATCTTCCAGTGAAAATTACTTTTGATTCATTTTCAACATTAAACTCCCAGATAGCTGGTACTTGGAAATTAAAAAAAATATTGTTTTTGTGCCAGTATAGCGGGATATTAAAATCCTGCTGAAGATTAATGTCCTCATAACTGTAGTGCCATTTAAGCTGATTATCCTCAATTAAAAACTCTTCTTGGTTTTCAACCCCAAGTTCTGAAGATTCCCTGCTGAAAATCTCAAATTTTCCTGCGAAATGAGACAGCGTTTCAGGCTCTGGATAAGTGTAACTTACATGTTTTGGCATAGGTGCATTCTCAGACTTTAATCCTGCAATTTCCTTGTACGTTTCAATAGCTGTAATTTTAAATTGAACTATATGTTTAATAAACATCCATAGATTGTTCGAATAATGCACAGCTTCATTTTTGTATGAATCACTTTCAAAATATGTAATCATATCATCATTTAGTCGCCAATCCCAGAAATCGACGGACCAATCCTTACTTTTTAAATCATCAATATTATCGTAGGTATTTGCCTCCAATCTTTTGTTCATAGATTCCAAATCATACCTATTGGTCACATAGATAAAATTTAGCATGTCCATCAAATTCTTGTACTTTTTTGGAATATTATCAATGTTTTGAACCAATCCATCATAGCCTTTGGATTGTAGTCTAAAATTTTCGGATTCGTATATCAGTAATAAACTTTGACGGTTTTCAGTGTACTTTTCAATACTGTATGAAACTTTGTCAAGTCTAATATTTCTTAAAATTGAGTCTTTGGCTATATAGTCATCAATAAAATCATTCGCCTTTAGTATATCATCGCTCAGGTCATTTTGAATTTCAGTAAGGAAGTCGTTCAATCGCTGCCTCTCTTTCTTTTCCTCATTCCAGTTATCAATCTGCAACGCAATCAATATTCCAATCACCACTAGCAGTATCTCCCCAATGGCATACAGCAGGTATTTACTGAATTTGTTTTGAGTAAGAAGATTTTGGCGGATTTGGCGGAAGAAGCGGAGCATGGCAGCTTATCAGGATTTGTTGATTTCTGATTCGATTATTTGAATAATCAGATCAATTTCGGTTTGAAGATCGTAGCGGAAGGTCACGACATCTTCGGTCAATGCAAGTTTCATGGCAAATAAATTTCTGATCCTGGGATCTTTTAAGAGTTCCAGATAGTCGTTTTCTGGTTCATTGCTTAGATCCACCGACAAATTGGATGCCGGAGAATTAAAGATGCGAATAAAATTCAGTTGTGATTCCGCAATCTCATCAATCCGTAATTGCTGAACCGTCAGACGATCTGCCACCAGGGTTTCTAATCGATCAAGACTGATCTCCAGATTGGTGAACATTTCCCGGAGGTCTCGATTACTTATGAGGGCTGTTTTTCCTGTATTCTTAATCTCTGCGTAGGACTTAATTATGGGAATATTGGATTCAAAATCCCATAAGATCGGTCCTATTTTTTCATCCTTGTAAAAAGAAGACGGGGTCTCACCTTCTTCAGGATGGATATTAAGGGTGCGGATAAGATCGACAACCAATAGTTCCTCGGTACGGATAGACTCGGAGGACTGCTCCCGGGCGGCACGGAGGTCATCGAGAAGATTGTTTAGCAGCTCTTTTTCTTGGGCCTTTTCCATTAGTGCGTCATTCCAATTACCTATTTGAAGCGCTATCAATATCCCGATCACCACCAATGAAATCTCCCCAATGGCATAGAGCAGGTATTTACTGAACTTATTATCAGTTAGGAGTCTTTGACGTATTTGTCGGAAGAAGCGGAGCATAGGTTGGTTGGTTACCCGATCAAATTACGAAAAACGAACGAAAGCTTTGATGGACTGTTTGCGGAGTGGGGTGTTAACCGATTGATACATTTGAACCTTGAACGTTCTTTGCTGAACCTCCTGCCAACTGCAACTGCCAACTGCAAACTAACCAAGGGGACTGGATTGTTTTCCTCTCCGCCTTTTGCGGATCGGAAAACGGCCTTGGGGGAGGCTTACTAGTAAAGCCGTCCTGGCTATGCCAGGTTGCGGCTTTTTCTGGTCCAATCCCCGAACAAGTTCGGTCTTGTCCCATAAAAAAAGCCGCTAACTGTCGTTAACGGCTTTACTAGTAGCGGGGACTGGACTCGAACCAGCGACCTTCGGGTTATGAGCCCGACGAGCTACCTACTGCTCTACCCCGCGATGTGGACGGCAAATATACAACGGTTTATTGATTTATTCAACTCTGTGTAGGTTTATAATTTTAGGGGAGGTAGGATGTGTTTTCTGAAAATCCCTACCTTCGATCCCTTTAGCTTATCCTATGGAGGTTATCGACCAGTTTCTTTCCAACCTGATACCGTATGCGGAGTGGGCCATGCTTATCATGGTCGTTGGAGGGGGCTTATTCCTGGCAGTCTATTCCCGGTTCAGGCCGTATCGCTATTTCAGGCATGCCATAGGGATTACGGCCGGGAAGTACGACGATCCGGACGATCCGGGAGAGGTCAGTCATTTGCAGGCACTCTCGTCTGCCGTGGCAGCCACCGTGGGCCTCGGGAATATTTCCGGCGTGGCTATCGCCATTTACATGGGTGGGCCCGGTGTTATCTTCTGGATCTGGATGACGGCCATCATCGGGATGTGCATCAAATTTTATTCCTGTAGCCTGGCCATTATGTACAGGCATACAGATGCTTCCGGGAACCTGCAGGGGGGACCGATGTACTATATCACCCAGGGGATCGGGCCACGCGCAAAACCCCTGGCGGTATTTTTTAGTATCGCAGGCCTAGTAGGATTTCTGGGGGTTTTTACAGTCAATCAGTTTACACAGACCTTTATGAATGTCGTGGATCCGGATACAACACTGGCGGCCCTGGGGGATTTCAACTGGAAACTGATCATTGGGATTGTCCTTTCCCTTATTACCTCCCTTGTTATTTTCGGGGGTTTGCAAAAGATCGCAAAGGTCGCTACGGCCATTGTCCCCTTTATGGTCCTGCTTTATTTTGTGGCTGTCCTGGTGATCATGGTCAATAATGCCGGTGAGATTTTTCCGGCCCTGAAACTCATCATTGCTGAAGCCTTTAATTTCAAAACGGCATTTACCGGGGGGTTCTGGGGGCTGGTTATCCTCGGTGTTCGGCGGGCTGTCTTTTCCAACGAAGCCGGATTGGGAAGTGCCCCGATGTACCATGGACAGTCGAAAACCAAAGAGCCTATTCAGGAAGGCCTGGTTTCCATGTTAGGCCCTTTTATCGATACTATAGTGGTATGTACGCTAACGGCCATTGTCATCCTGTTGAGTGGGGCCTATTTGGAGGCGGAGAGCAATGGGATCCTGATGACCCTCATCGCCTTTAAGAAGTCGTTGTTCGGTTACGGGGATGTGCTGCTTATGGTGGTGGTTAGTGCCTTTGCCCTCTCAACGCTGTTTACCTATTCCTATTACGGGGTTAAATGCCTTACATTCCTTACCAATCCGAGAATTGGGAAATATTTTAACTACTACTACGTGGCGACCATTACCTTTGCAGCGGTAGCCTCAGTGGATCTGGTAGTCAACCTGATCGATCTGGCATATGCCCTGATGTGTATTCCAAACATGCTCGCCGTTTTATACCTCGCACCGAGGGTAAACCGGGAGATGAAACGTTATTTTGCCCAACTGAAAGATGAGCGCGCATAAAGCTGGTTTTGTAAATATCATAGGCAACCCCAATGTGGGTAAGTCCACACTGATGAACGCATTGGTTGGGGAGCGCCTTTCCATAATTACTTCCAAAGCCCAGACGACCCGGCATCGGATCCTCGGTATTGTAAGCGGAGAGGACTTTCAGATGGTCATTTCCGATACCCCGGGGATCATCAAGCCTGCCTATGCCCTTCAGGAATCCATGATGGATTTTGTGAAGACCGCCCTGGACGACGCCGATGTCCTGCTCTATATGGTAGAAATCGGGGAGAAGGGTTTAAAAGATGAGCGGTTTTTGGAGAAGATCCGCAAAATTGAGAGCCCGGTCCTGCTTTTGATCAATAAGATTGACACCACCGACCAGGAGCAATTGGAACTTCAGGTAGCCTATTGGAAGGAGCTGCTGCCCGAGGCTGAAATCTTTCCGATCTCGGCTCTGGAGAGTTTTAATATTCAACCTGTTTTTGATCGAATCCTGGAATTGCTGCCCGAGGGCCCTGCTTTTTTCGATAAAGACCAGCTTACGGATAAACCGGAGCGTTTTTTTGTCAGTGAGGTCATCCGGGAAAAAATCCTGAAACACTACAAAAAAGAGATCCCGTATTCGGTGGAAATTGAAGTGGAGCGTTTTGAAGAAGGAGAAGATTTAATCCGGATAGGTGCAGTGATTATGGTGGAGCGGGATTCGCAAAAGGGAATCATCATAGGACATAAGGGAAGCGCCCTGAAGCGGGTGGGTACTGAGTCGCGAAAAGACCTGGAGGTCTTTTTCGATAAAAAGGTATTTATAGAGCTCTTTGTTAAGGTCAATAAGAACTGGCGCAGCGATGCCCGGCAGCTGAGACGGTTCGGATATAATTCCAAGTAGTTACGCTTTGAGTGCTCCCTGATAAAACCGATAAAGTTCTCGCATCTGTGGCTTTCCCCTGGCCCGACCAGCCCTCCCAAAGGCGTAAAAAGCGAACCAAATGACGAGCATGGCGACCATGCCCCCGACCAGTACCCCATAAGGTCTTCCCAAAGAGGCACTACTGTAAGCCCAGATGCCGAGGATGATAAAGAGAGTCGCTACTCCGAAGTGCAGGAACATAAAAAAAGTCCACAATGTGGGATTTGGCCCATAGAGTCCGTATACCTTGCAACCCCCGTGTTCTTCGTCCAGGATTTCCAACTGCAGTTGGGGAGACCAGAAATGCCGCTCATCATCGTTAAAACTAATAAAGAGATGGTCGTCCATTCGTTTGACGCGAATGGGTTTTTTTTCAGCTTTCGCAATACGTTCCAATACGTCGGAGGCGGCTTCGTCCAGCTGATCCTGAAAGCGGGGCCGCAGTACAATTTCATTTGGGAGCTCTATAATCGAGGGTTTCTCCATTGATGTTTTTTGAATCTAAGGCTATTCCTATTCTGAACTTCAGGAATACAAATCGTCCAGCCGGGGTCAGAGATCCATAGAATTTTTTATATTTGAATTATCGATGAACGGTATCAAAATATCGACGAAATACACTTTTAATGAAAAATGTCCTCATTTTTGGTGCTTCAGGCCATGGCAGCGTAGTGCTGGATATCCTTGAAAAAAGCAAGGAATTTCGGCCTGTGGGCTTTGTCGATTCCTTTATTAAGAAAGGTACTAAAAAAAACGGATACCGGGTTTTGGGAAGTGAGTTCGACTTACTCCACATAATTGAGAAGCACAACGTTTACGGGGGTATTGTAGCCGTGGGAGACAATTGGGTGCGCCGGCGTCTGGTTCGATCCATCCAGCGTTTGGCTCCTGGGTTCATTTTTGTAAATGCTGTTCACCCGACTGCAATCCTGGGAAAAAATGTGAATTTGGGGTCTGGTATAGCAGTCATGCCCGCAGTTATAGTGAATTCGAATTCTGCCATTGGAGACCACTGTATCCTTAATACTCGATCCTCGTTGGGTCATGACGGGGTCCTCTCCGATTTTTCAAGTCTGGCCCCGGGGGTATGCTGCGGGGGTAATATGAATCTTGGGACTGGGGCTGCCATTTCACTTGGAACCCTGGTCATCGAGGGCATTAGTATTGGTGCCTGGAGTGTGGTGGGGGCTGGATCCCTCGTCCTTGATGAGATTCCGGATAACGTTGTGGCTTATGGAAATCCGGCACGCAATATTCGGAAGCGCAGGGCCGGAGAACCCTATTTGGGTAACAATCAGGATCGCAAGGACCTGAAGCTCCCGTTCAATTATACCGCCTAACTCCCCTTCGCACGTTATAATACCCATTTATTATCTTCAGGTAAACACTACCTTTGTGGCCAAAACCAGAATATGTCGGGAATCGTAGCCATAGTGGGAAGACCCAATGTAGGGAAATCCACCCTTTTTAATCGCATGATTCAAAGGCGTGAAGCGATCGTGGACTCGGTCTCAGGGGTGACACGTGACCGGCATTACGGGAAAAGTGACTGGAACGGTAAGGAGTTTTCCCTTATCGATACCGGGGGATATGTGGTCGGTAGTGAAGATGTTTTTGAAAAGGAAATAGACCGGCAAGTAGAATTGGCCATTGCCGAGGCAGACGCGATTTTCTTTATGGTGGATGCCGAAACCGGAATTACCGGTATGGACCAGGATGTAGCCAAGTTGCTACGCCGGGTAGAAAAGCCCGTTTTTTTGGTGGTCAACAAAGTGGACAATGTGAAAAGGCAGGAAGATGCGGTTGAATTCTACAATCTTGGCCTCGGGGAAATATACCCGATATCCAGTATTAACGGTAGTGGTACCGGAGAATTACTGGATGCCCTGGTTGAGGTGCTTCCGGATGCACCACTCCCGGAGGATGACCTGCCCCGTTTTGCTGTCGTAGGCCGCCCAAATGCCGGGAAATCGTCATTTATCAATGCCCTCTTAGGTGAAGAAAGGTATATCGTCACCGATGTGGCCGGAACCACCCGCGATAGTATCGACACGACCTATAACCGGTTTGGTTTTGATTTTAAGTTGGTCGACACCGCCGGGATTCGACGAAAAGCCAAGGTAAAGGAGGACCTGGAGTTTTATTCTGTCATGCGCTCGGTCCGCACCATAGAGCATTCAGATGTTTGTTTGTTGCTTCTTGATGGTACCCGGGGCTTCGACGGGCAGGTCCAGAATATCTTTTGGCTGGCACATCGCAATAACAAGGGAATCGTTATCCTGGTCAATAAATGGGACCTGGTAGAGAAAGATACAAACTCGGTTAAAGAATACACCAAACGCATAAAAGAGGTCATCTCGCCTTTCACGGATGTACCTATTCTTTTTATTTCCGTGAAGAATAAACAACGCGTACTCAAAGCGCTGGAAACCGCCGTGGAAGTTTACAAGAGTCGTTCCCGCCGCATACCCACCAGCAAGCTGAACGACATCATGCTTCCCATTATAGAAAGAAGGCCACCGCCGGCGACCAAGGGCAAATACGTCAAGATTAAATTCTGCACACAGCTGCCAACGCCCTATCCCCAATTTGCATTTTTTTGCAACCTCCCCCAGTATGTGAAAGACCCCTATAAGCGCTTTCTGGAAAATCAACTGCGGGAGCATTTTGATTTTTCCGGGGTTCCGATGAGTATTTTTATGCGAAAGAAATAATGCCGTGGGTTATTGGAGTCGCCAGTTGGCAGTGGCAGTGGCAGTTGGCAGTAACAGTAGGCAGTGGCAGTAGCAATAGCAGTTGACTGTTGGCAGTAACAGTAGGCAGTTGCTTTAAGGAATCACGGAATATACTCTGGAAAGGTTCCGGGTTACTTACCACCCGCCGGAAGCGCCTCCGCCTCCAAAACCACCACCTCCGAAACCGCCTCCGAAGCCGCCGCCTCCGCCGAAGCCACCGCCCCCACCAAATCCACCCCTGGATCCACCGGAGCGCCCCATATTACTGAGGATAATCATATCCCATATATCGAGTCCGCTGCCCCTTCGGCCGCGATTGCCCCCTCCTTTCCCTCCTTTATTTCGGGAGGCGAGGACGAGGATGATGATGATAAATATGATAAAGGGAAGCAGGGAGCTAAAAGGAAAGCCCTGAACTGAATTCACCTCAGGGGGAGCCGTAAATTGCCCGGTGAGTACTTGAAAAATAGCATCCGATCCCTTGTCCAGGCCTGCATAATAGTCGCCATTTCGGAACTCCGGGATGATTACAGATTCGATAATCCGCCGCGAGAGGGCATCCGTGAGGAACTCTTCAACGCCATAGCCCGTATTGATGGCTATCCTGCGGTCATCCCGCGCGAGTAAAATCAAAACCCCATTGTCCTCTTTGTCCTGCCCGATTCCCCAGGCCTCGCCCCATTGGGCACCCAGGTATTGAATGTTTTCTCCCTCCGTGGACCCGATTATGGCCATCACGATCTGGGTAGAGGTACTGTCTGAATAGCGAATCAGTTTTTGTTCCAGGCTGGTCTTCTGCGAAGCGTCGAGAAGCCCAATGTAATCGTATACACTGGTCTGCTCTGCTACCGCGGGTTTAGGGGGGATCTCATACTGACCCGCAACGGGAAGGGCCAACAGGCATGCAAAGCACAGTATGGCCTTAGCCTTTAGAGATTTCATTGGTCAATTCATTTGAGTCTTCTGAATTCCAGGGAAAATGCACGTGCAGTTCTTTACCAGCACTGAGAACACCTGCAATAATACCCTCTTTGAATTCCTTTTTTGCAAAGTGCATCTGAATCTGGTCCCGGGTGGTATCCCAGAAATTCTCTGGGACAACTTCACAGATCCCTTTATCCCCACAAATGGCGAATTGATGGTCGTGGACAGCGATATAAATCAAAACCCCGTTGGAATTACGGGTATTGTCCATTTTAAGCTCGTGGAACAGTATTTTAGCGCGTTCCATGGCATCCATCCCGAGGCCATTTTCAATGTGTACCCGTATTTCACCGGAAGTATCCCGCTCCGCTTCCAGGATCGCAAGAATGATCTCCTCTTCTTCTTCTTTGGAGAGGAAACGCTCTACTTCACTCATAGGGAAAAGGTCTAGTTGTTGAATTCGAAGTTTACATCCGGAGCATTTTCAGAACCGGGATCCGACTGGTATCTGGACATTTCTTCAAAACCAAACCACCCGGCCAGCAATTTGTTCGGGAATTTGGTCGTGTGAATATCGTAGATGTTTACGGCCTCATTAAAGCGATCTCTCGATACATTAATCCGGTTCTCGGTAGATTCCAGCTGAGATTGCAGTTCGAGGAAGTTCTGATTGGCTTTGAGGTCAGGATAGCGCTCTACTGTTACCAACAGGCGTGAAAGCGCTGAGGAAAGTCCCCCCTGCGCCTCTTGAAATGCAGCCAGGTTTTCGGCGGTCAGATTTTCAGGATTTATAGTCGTTGAACTCGCTTTGGCCCGTGCCTCTATTACATCGGTAAGCGTCCCCCTTTCAAAGTCCGCAGCACCCTGAACGGTTTTAACCAGATTTCCGATGAGGTCATTACGCCTTTGGTAGGCACTCTCCACGTTAGACCAGGCGGTTTTCGCGTTGGCCTCATATTCTACGGCCGTGTTGTTGAAGCCTACAGCCCACTGATAGATTCCAAAACCTATCACAAGGATGATAATCAAAGGAATTAACCATTTTTTCATAATGCACAGTATTAAAAAGTTAAGTTGTAAATCGGGTTATAATTGTTCTTTTATTTTAATCAATTCGGCTTTTACCCACTCCATCTTACGAATGATTTCATAGGTCTCCAAACTCTTTTGGCGATTCTCTCTCAGGTGTAATTTTGCACCTTCCAGGGTAAAACCGCGCTCTTTTACCAAATGATATATCAACTCCAGATTCTGAATGTCCGAAGGTGTGAATTTTCGATTGCCCTTGGCGTTTTTCTTAGGCTGTAACACGTCGAACTCCTTCTCCCAAAATCGGATCAGGGAGGTATTCACATCAAAAGCCCTGGCGACTTCGCCAATTCCATAATACCTTTTATCGGGCAGGTCTACTTGCATTAATCCAGTGATTGATTCTCCTGATTGGCGTACTTGAGCATATTCTCAAATTCCTCGGCACTCAAACTGCCGTAATAGAAATTAATCGGGTTGATCCGCTCTCCATCTTTCCACACCTCGTAATGCAGGTGCGGTGCTTCAGAACGCCCCGTGCTTCCCACAAACCCGATGAGGTCTCCCCGCTTCACCTTCTCTCCCACCTTTACATTATACCGGCTCAGGTGCGCATAAATTGTCATGTATCCATAACCGTGTTCCAGGCGAATATGCTTCCCGTATCCGGAGGCCCTGTTATCTGCCCGTTTGATTTTGCCATCCCCACTGGCGTAGACAGGGGTGCCCCGGGGCGCTGTAAAATCCATCCCCCAGTGCATTTTCCGAGCCTTGGTGAAAGGGTCCGAACGCCATCCAAATCCGGATGCCATCCGGGTTAATTCTTCATTATTTACCGGCTGAATGGCCGGAATGGAAGCGAGCAATTTTTCTTTTTCCGCCGCCAGCTTGGTGATCTCATCCAGAGATTTTGACTGAATCACCATTTGTTTTTGTATGATCTCCATCCTTCGGGTGGCCCCGATGATCATGTCCGAATTGTTGAACCCTTCAAGGGATTTATAGCGATTAATCCCACCAAAACCAGCCCTTCGCTGTTCTTCGGGAATCGGGTTGGCTTCAAAATAGATTCGGTAAATGTTGTTATCCCGTTCCTCTATGTTTGCCAGGACTTCATCCATCTGTTCCATTTTGCGGCTTAGGATTTCAAACTGCAACTCATAGTTCTTGAGTTCTCGCTGTAGTGAAAGTTCTTTAGGAGTATTCAATACATTCACATTAAGCAGCAATAACAGTCCCAGTAGGCCTGAGAGTAGGGACCCCGCCCCAAAAAGAAGGATATTGCGGATCTTCTTCGACTTTTTAGGTTCGATTTTCCGGTAAGACAAAGTATCCGGGTCGTAATAATACTTAACCTTAGTCATAAAGGTAAATTATCCTATTTTTGTGCGATTACAGCAGATTCAGACAAATATAGAAATTGTTTGGCACAAAATCTTAACTTTAAAGAAAGCCCTTATTGTTTATGACTTCCAGCGAAATACGTCATAAGTTTTTAACCTTTTTCAAGGACAAAAATCACCGGATTGTGCCCTCTGCTCCCATGGTCATGAAGGATGATCCCACCCTTTTGTTCACCAATGCGGGGATGAACCAGTTTAAGGAGTTCTTTCTCGGCATCAGCACACCCGAATTCCGCAGGGTGGCCGATTCACAAAAGTGCCTCAGGGTGAGCGGAAAACACAATGACCTGGAGGAGGTGGGCAAGGACACCTACCATCACACCATGTTCGAGATGCTGGGAAACTGGAGTTTTGGGGATTATTTCAAACAGGAAACCATTACCTGGGCCTGGGAATTTCTCACAGGGGTTTGTGGTATCGATCCGGGCCAACTGTACGCTACTGTTTTTGAGGGGAGTTCGGATGCAGATGCCCTGGAGCGTGATCAGGAAGCGTATGACATTTGGAAGGCCCTGTTGCCCGAGGAACGCATCCTTATGGGCTCCAAAAAAGATAATTTTTGGGAAATGGGTGCCCAGGGACCCTGCGGTCCCTGTTCCGAAATCCACATCGATATCCGGCCGGAAGCCGAACGCCTGAAGGTGCCCGGTGCGGACCTGGTGAATAAGGATCATCCGCAGGTTGTGGAAATCTGGAATCTTGTATTCATGCAATTCAACAGGAAGGCCGGGGGGACGCTGGAACCCCTGCCCGAACGCCATATCGATACGGGAATGGGCTTTGAGCGACTGTGTATGGTGTTGCAGGATGTGAAGTCTACCTATGACACGGATGTTTTTACACCCCTTACAAGTGCCATCGAGTTAATTTCCAAATATCTTTATGGGCAGTCCAGTGAATCCGATGTAGCGATCCGTGTGATTGCAGATCATATCCGGGCGGTTTCTTTTGCCATTGCAGACGGCCAGCTCCCCGGGAATACAGGGGCGGGCTATGTTATCCGCAGAATTCTCAGGCGTGCCATCAGGTATGGGTTTACCTTTTTGAAAATAAAAGAACCTTTCATGCATTATCTGGTGAAGGTTTTGGTTCGAACCATGGGGGATGCCTATCCGGAACTCGCAGAACAGCGGCAACTTATCGAGAACGTTATCCGTGAAGAGGAGCTTTCATTTCTCAAGACGCTGGAACAGGGACTTTCGCGTCTTGAACAAATCATCTCAGGCACTAAGGGCAAAACGGTAGATGGGGAAAAGGCTTTTGAACTCTATGACACCTTCGGGTTTCCCATCGACCTTACCTCTTTAATCCTTAGTGAAAGGGGGTATTCACTTGATGAAGCCGGTTTTGACAAGGCCATGCAGGCTCAGAAAAACCGCTCAAAAGCGGCCTCAGAGGTTTCGCGGGAGGACTGGGTGGTCCTGGATCGTGGAGAGACCACTGAGTTCCTGGGATACGACGAACTCCAGGCCGATATACGGATACGAAAGTACCGGCGGGTGGATACCAAGAAAGATGGCGTAGTGTACCAGCTCGTTTTTGACCGTACCCCATTCTATCCCGAAGGCGGTGGGCAGGTCGGAGATAAAGGCTACCTGAAAACAGGGGATGGAGAGGTGTTTTATATCGAGGACACCCGCAAAGAGAATAATGAGATACTCCATTTTACCAAAACCCTGCCCAGGTCCCTCGAGGCCACTTATAAAGCCGTTGTCGATGAAGAACAGCGGATGCGTACGGCCCGAAACCATTCGGCAACCCACTTGCTCCACCAGGGATTGCGACTCGTACTCGGGGACCACGTAGAACAAAAAGGATCCGCTGTACACTCGAAATATCTTCGGTTTGATTTTTCCCATTTTGGTAAAATGACCGAGGAGCAACTTTGGCAGGTAGAACAATTTGTCAATGGACGGATTCGCGAACGGATCCCGCTTGAAGAACAGCGGGAAATACCTCTTGATCAAGCCATGGAAGAAGGGGCAATTGCCCTTTTTGGAGAGAAATATGGAAATACAGTACGGACGGTTCGTTTTGGAAAATCTATTGAACTCTGCGGGGGTACACATGTTCAGAACACGGCTGAAATATGGCATTTTAAGATTGTTTCGGAAGGCGCCATTGCTGCGGGAATTCGCAGGATTGAGGCTATAACTTCAGATGCGGTTCAGGCCTATTACGACAAGAACGATGACACCCTTGAGCAGATAAAAGGCCTCTTAAAAAATTCAACTGACCCCGTTTCGGCAGTTTCCAGTTTGCAGGATGAGAATACCAGTCTGAAAAAGGAGATCGAGGGACTGGTACGGGAAAAGTCCCGTTTTATCAGGGAAGAACTCAGGGAAAAAGTCAGGGAGGTCAACGGGGTCAATTTCCTGACCGGGCAGGTAGATCTGGATCCCGCTGATATGAAAGACCTTGCGTTTCAACTGGGGTCCGAATTCAACAACCTGTTCCTGCTCCTGGGATCTGGTCGCGGAGGGAAGGCGGTTCTGAGTTGTTATATTTCCAAAGATCTGGCCAAAGAGCGCGACCTGGACGCAGGCAGGATTGTCCGGGAGCTCGGAAAACACATACAGGGCGGCGGAGGGGGACAACCCTTCTTCGCTACGGCCGGGGGAAAAAATCCCTCGGGTATCCCCAAGGCACTTGAAGCTGTAGAGGAGTACCTTAAATAAAATGTCAGGGGGAGTCATATGAAATGGCGGACAGAGGTTGAAATTGTACCAGGATCAGATCCCATCGACTATCAGGACGAGGTTCTCGTGCTGGGATCCTGTTTTGCGGATCATCTCGGGGAGAAACTAGCCTATTACCAGTTCAGACATCTCGCGAACCCATTTGGGATACTCTTCCACCCGATACCCTTGGGCCACCTTGTTAAAAGGGCGGTTGAAGAAAGGCATTTCGGGGAAGAGGATCTTTTTAAGCACGAAGGCCTATGGAGATGTCTCGAGGTGCATAGCAGGGTCGCCGGGACCTCGAAGTACGCCACCCTGAAAGGTATGAATCAGGCGTTAGAGGTTTTCAGGAAATCCCTGGAGCAGGCTTCTCATATTGTCCTGACCCTGGGTACCGCTTTTGCCTTCAGGTATTTAGAGGAAGACGTGATGGTGGCCAACTGCCATAAACTTCCCCAGCAGCAATTTCGCCGCGAGCTCTCCCCAGTCGCCGAACTTGTCGATTCCCTCGGCGATACCCTGGCCGCCGTAAGGGGAATTAACCCCGGATGCCAGGTCCTCCTGACCGTCTCCCCGGTGCGCCATGTGCGGGATGGACTGGTGGAGAACCAGTGCAGTAAGGCGCACCTGATCGCTGCCGTCCACCAGGTGGTAAGGGGTGCAAATAATCATTACTTTCCCTCCTACGAATTGTTGATGGATGAATTGCGCGACTACCGTTTTTATAAAAGGGACTTAATACACCCGACAGAGCAGGCTGTGGATTTTGTCTGGGAAAAGTTTATGGAGGCCTGGGTAGATCCCGGGGCGATCCCCGTAATGAAGAGGGTAGGGGCAATAAGAAAACAAATGGCACACCGGGATGTGCGGGCAACCGAATCTTCAGGGGCAGACACCAATACACTCCTGAAGGAAAAAGCAGCAATCCTTTCGGCGGAATATCCCTTTATGCAATTTGACTTATGACATCTGGCCTTTAAAAAACAATAAAATATAATCAGATGAAACGAATTCTTGCAGGTTTTGCTATCTGCCTGGTCCTGGTCCTGATATACAGATCCTGGGAGTGGACCGGCAAAGGGAAGGCCGTAGTGCAGTCCGAATCGGCACTTATCGTCTCTCAGATCGAGCAGGTTTCGAAATTAGTGGTTACAGAAGGGCATTTTGCCGAGGTCTTTAGTTATGCCGATAGCCGGGAATTATTCGGACCCTTCTTTACGGCAGATAAGCGAGCCCTGGTGGTTGTCAATGCCCGTGCTACGGTAAGTTACGACCTCAGTGCGCTGACCTATCGCCTGGATAGTGTCACCCGGACCCTGTATATCGAGGAAATTCCCGAACCCGAAATTCGTATTGACCCGGATATTGAATATTACGATGTAAGTGCCGATTATTTCAATCCGTTTGAGGCAGAGGACTACAACAGGGTCAAATCGAAAGTAATCGCTTCTATTGAGAAAAAAATTGAGGATTCAACCCTGAAAAGCAATGCCAGGAATCGCCTGTTGAGCGAACTCGCAGAATTCTATGTGCTGACGCGTTCCCTGGGCTGGACGCTGGTATATAAGGATCAGAAACTCGAATCCATGCCTTCCCGGGATTTGTTGTTGGATTGATCCACCGCCCTCACGACCGGAGCTGAATAGCGAGAAGTCAATCCTTCAGGCTTTGTATTTACGAATACGCAGTGATTCTTATCACAGGGCTACTTTGGCCTGATCTACCAGGGCTATTCCCCCATCGATCAGATGCCCCACTTCGGGACGTTCCCGTTTTACCTGCTCGAGATGTTGCAGGATTTCCGAGGCAAATGCCTCATTTCCGTCTTCCCGTGCCAGTTCGTATATCTCCACGGAAAGCATCCAGTCTTCCGGGTGGGAGGCCTTGAGTTCCTGAAAAACCTTATTCCTCGAGATAGTCGTGTTGGTCCCTTCACGAAATTCCCGAATTTGGGTATAGAGCTTTTCGAGTTGCTCACGCTTGGGGTCTTTGTGAACCTTGATAGTTGTTTCCCCGGGAACATGGCTGCTGAGGTCAAAACTGCTCAGGTCTGCCGGGCCATTGAATGCCGACACTATATTTTCACCAACCGCCATGTGGTAGTGTCCCCATTCCGGACGAAATAAATACTCGTCCTGATAGCGAACGGTGCAATTTTGGAAGGTGATCAGGATGATTTCCCCCCTTAAATTCCGCGTCCCGGTGACAATATCCCCCTGAAGGTGAATCCCTCCCTCAAACTCCAGGGTAACCTGCTCGCCTTCATAAATTTTATAGGCCTTTAAATCCCTCGGGCTCATATCTTCGATGGGCAGGTTAATCCCTTTTAACTTGCCAATGGGCGCCCCGAACCCATCCGGATGAAATGCCGTACTATGCCCAATCAGTTCTTTTTCCCGATAGGCCAGGGCGGTAGGACCTGAAGTCTGGAGGTAGGCCGTCTTGCCCTCAGAGGCTATGGCCCTGGTAAATACCCCGGAAATCTGAAGTCCGGTACTGAGCTCCACGGTGCCCAAAGCCTCGGATGCGATAAGTTTTTCCAATCCGTCCAGGCCGCCCCTGCGCAGCGCCATGGTATTGGCAAATTCCTCGAGTACCTGGCTTAAGAAAGCAAAATCCGGTGTTACAAAAAGCTGCGGTTGGGGTTTGGTGATGTCGAATGAAGTATGGGCGGCTTCAATGGAATATGCAATTTTGGATACTTTGTCGGTCATACACCAACTGCTTTCCCCGATGGAAGAAAGCAAGCCCGCCCCGTAAATTTTTGGCGCTTCTGGGGTCCCGATCAGGCCGTATTCCACGGTCCACCAGTGCAGGTTTCGGATCAGTGCCATTTCGCTGGGTGGCCCCATATTTTCCTGTAATAGGTCAATTTGCTGTTCTGCCTCGGTTATAGCCTCCTCGCTTGTGCCCGGGGCTTCTTTAATAATGGAGAGGTGGCGCACGGCCTCGTAAAGTTCATAATCTTTGGCACTGGAAATTGCCTTGCAACCGATTTCCCCGAAACGCCTGAGGTATTCGGCGTATTCCGGATTTGCGATGATAGGCGCGTGCCCCGCACCTTCGTGGATGATGTCCGGTGCCGGGGTGTATTCAATATGGTCCAGTTGGCGGATATCTGAGGCGATCACCAGGACGTTATAGGCCTGAAACTCCATAAAGGCAGCCGGAGGAATAAACCCATCTACGGCTACGGCAGCCCAGCCAATTTCTTTTAAAATGCGATTCATCCCGTACATATTGGGGATGTGCTCGATAGAAATACCTGTTTTCTGAAGGCCGCTCAGGTAAGACTCGTGAGCCACCTGGCTTAAATAGGCCACATTTTTGCGCATCACATACCTCCATACAGCCTGGTCTACCGCAGAATAATCCTCGTAGTTCTGAGGTTTGATGTACTGCCTGAGGTGGGAGGGCAGACGGTCCAGAATCGGATTGCTTTCGTATTGCATAGCACAATTTTTCGGTGACCTAAAGATACGAATTCACATGCAAATTTTATTTCAGGCCAAAGAAAACCCCGCGTGCGGCGGGGTTAAAATTTGCACTTTCGAGTTATCTCGAAGCGATGATTTCAGGAGGGTAGGCTTCCATTATTTTTGAGACGAATTCCCGGATTCGCGCTTCTTTTTTATCGATATCACTGGTATTTCCCAGGGTGCCTTGCCCGCGCCCCTGCCATATCAGTTCCTTTTTCTGCCTATCGATAAGGTCTATGTACAAAGCTCCTTCAGTGCTGGTGCTCACACTAGGTCCCCAGGCGCCTCCCCAACCAGGACCCCAGGCACCACCCCAGCCCCAGCCGCCCCAGCCCCAGCCACCCCAACCCCAACCAGGGCCCCAGCCCCAGCCGACATTGTTGTAGACATCTACCCTTTCTTTCTCAGTGGTAAAAATGCTCACCAACAGATCGGGCGATTCAGACTTTACAAATCCCTTGCGGGCCATTTCATCTTCTATTGCGGTAAGGATTCTGCGTTTGTCGAGGTCCGAGATCTGGGCGCGATCGATTCCCGTTTTATAGAAAGCATAGGTTTTATAGTTGGCAAATGTGGCATCGCGGTCGTAATCCGAGATCACATCTACAGAGGAACAACCCATAAGCAAGCCAAAGGACAAAAGAAATAGGGCAAGGCGGGAAAGTGTTTTCATAGCAACAATTTTAGTATCTCTAAGTTACGTAAAATACAGCAAAATCTATGCCGAAACCCCTATTTCTCACGTCTTTGTGTCCTGGGATTAAAACCATAAGGGCAATGCCTGCAGCCGCTTTCACAACAGTAGCCCCGTTTTAAAAGGTACTTTGCTGTAAATACCCGATACCCTTCGGGAGTCCAGTAGTAATCTCCTTCTTCAAGGGGAATTTGTTTGCGCATAGTTTTAAAGGCCTGGGCTGGTAGTTCTGCCTTCAAAAATACGGGAAATGTGGGATATGCCTGGAAGCTCATATCCATTCAATAAAGTCGTTTATCCTATATCTCCTGCTGCTGATCGAATACGAAAAGGATAAAGCAATATATTTGCAGGGAGACGTTTTAGAGCAGATGATCCTCGTAATCCGACACTTTTTTTATCGCAGTTATGTAGGTCTTGGACTTTGGCCTTTTATTATCCTCAGGAATAAGGCGCTGAAGCAGGACAAGGCCCTGATCAATCACGAGCGCATACATCTAAGACAACAAGCCGAGCTTTTTTTGGTGTTTTTTTACCTGCTTTATGTGTTCGAGTGGCTGTTAAAAAGCCTTTATTACCTGGATTTCTACAGGGCCTATCGAAATATCAGTTTTGAGCGGGAAGCCTATCTCGAGGAAAAGAACCTGGACTACCTCAGGGTTCGGAAGCCTTATCAGGGATTGAAATATATTTTTGTGAACCCCCTGGATTACTAAGGTGGAGGCGATTACGGTACCCGTTGAACTCCCTGTCCTCCAGGGGCATAACGTCGCTTTACACCTAAAACGGGAAGACCTGCTATTTCCAAATCTCTCAGGAAATAAGTATCGTAAACTCAAATACAACCTGGAAGCGGCCAAAGCCGGGGGCCATAAAACCCTAATCACTTTCGGAGGCGCTTTTTCAAATCATCTCCATGCTACTGCCGCAGCGGGAAAGCAATACGGTTTCAGAACGATCGGGGTGGTACGGGGGGAAGAACTCGGGGAAAAACCCCTGAACCCTACACTCGCCCGGGCGCGCAATTGGGGAATGAAACTTCTTTATCTCAGCCGGAAGGAATACCGCTTAAAGTCAGACCCGGATTTTCTAAAATCCCTTATGGAATCGCATGGCCCAGCATACCTGCTTCCTGAAGGGGGGACGAATGAGCTCGCAGTCCTCGGGTGTTCGGAAATACTGACCCCGGCAGATCGGGATTATACCCATATCTGTTGCCCGGTGGGGACGGGGGGTACCCTTGCCGGCCTGGTGCGTTCGGCTCAACCGGGGCAGCAAATCCTTGGATATCCGGCTCTAAAAGCAACCGGTTTTCAGAAAGAATTGCGTACATGGATTTCCGCAGACAACTGGGAGCTCGTCCCTGATTATCATTTCGGGGGCTATGGTAAGATCACCCCGGAATTGATTGGTTTTATCAATGATTTTAAGGAGAAAACAGGTATTCCCCTCGATCCGGTTTACACCGGGAAAATGCTTTATGGAATACTTGAGGATCTGCGCCGGGGTCGCCTGGGTTCGGGGAGCCGGGTCCTTGCCATCCATACCGGGGGGCTTCAGGGAATTGCAGGAATGAATATGCAATTGAAGAAAAAGAACTTACCTTTGTTGCATCTATGAAAAGGGTTTTTGGGATAACATGCCTTGCGATGCTGGTACTTACCGGCTGTATTTCCAAGAAGAAAACGACCTATGCCAGTTCTTCCGGAAAGGATGCCAGCTCTAAATCCAGGGCTAAGGACAATTCTGCTGAACCCGGTAAAGAAGAAGCGGACACTTTTGTTTTTTTATCCGTCAGTTCTCCCGAAGAATACATTCAAACTTTTGCGCCTGTAGCCCAATCTGAAATGAGGACCTACGGTATTCCTGCGAGTATTAAATTGGCACAGGGATTGCTCGAAAGTGGATTTGGGAAGGGCGAACTTGCCCAAAAAACCAACAACCACTTTGGGATAAAGTGCCATGTAGGGTGGGAGGGTGATTATGAACGCCATGATGACGATGAACGGGATGAGTGTTTCAGAAGGTACGATCACCCCATGCATTCGTACAGGGATCACAGTATGTTCCTTACGACCCGGTCCAGGTACGCATCCCTTTTTGAATTGCAACAGGACAATTACAAAGGGTGGGCCCGCGGGCTCAAGAAGGCGGGTTATGCTACAGACCGCCATTACCCCCAAAAACTTATAGAACTTATAGAGCGCTACGACCTGCAACAGTACGATGCTGAAGTTTTGGGAAAACGCTACACCGCCCGCTCATCTTCGACCCAGGACGGGTATTCTGCCTACCGGATTCAAAAAGGGGATACACTCTATGCGATTTCCCGCCGCCATTTGGTATCTGTTGAAGAATTGATGCGGATTAACGGATTGAAGACCAATGAGATCTCTGTAGGGCAGGTATTAAAAGTGCCATCGGACAAAGTAAAATAACATCATGCGATACGAACGAAGTAGCGCCCTTTTTCGCGCTGCCTATAAAGTTTTACCCGGAGGGGTGAATTCCCCGGTACGGGCATTCAAGGCCGTAGGGGGTACCCCGGTATTTGTTAAAGAGGCCAAAGGGGCCTATTTTTTTGATGAGGATGGAAATCGTTTTGTCGACTTTATCGCCTCCTGGGGCCCATTGCTCTTCGGGCATGCTTTTGAGCCGGTCCTGGAAGCTGTGATTTCCCGTACCCGGAAGGGTACTTCTTTTGGGATGCCGACAGCTTTGGAGACCGAACTGGCTGAAAAGGTTATCGCCATGGTTCCCAATGTTGAAAAAGTCCGGTTTGTCAATAGTGGTACGGAGGCATGTATGAGCGCTGTGCGATTGGCACGGGGGTATACCGGACGCCATAAGATCATTAAGTTTGCAGGTTGCTATCACGGACATGCGGATGCCTTTTTAATACAGGCGGGCAGTGGGGCAGTGACTTTTGGCAGCCCGAACAGCCCCGGGGTGACTCCTGGAACGGCCCAGGACACCTTGTTGGCCAGATACAACGACCTCGAAAGTGTTGAAGCCCTCGTTGAGGCGAATGCCGGAGCCATTGCCGCGATCATCCTGGAACCCGTAGCGGGTAATATGGGGTGTATCCCCCCGGAATCCGGATTTCTGGAAGGCCTGAGAGCCCTGTGCACCCGTCATGGCATTCTCCTGATTTTTGATGAGGTAATGACCGGATTTCGACTGGCGCCCGGCGGGGCACAGGAGGCACTTGGTATTCAGGCAGATATCGCCACCTTTGGAAAGGTCCTCGGGGGAGGGCTTCCTGTTGGGGCCTTTGCGGCTCGAGGGGAGATCATGAAGCATCTCGCCCCTGAAGGCCCGGTATACCAGGCAGGGACACTAAGCGGGAACCCGCTGGCCATGGGTGCCGGCCTTGCCATGCTCACGGCTATTGAGGAAGATCCGGAAGTGTTTTCAAGACTGGAGCAGAAAACCGCTTACCTCCACAAGGGACTGCAGAGGGAACTGGAGACTACAGACCTCCCTTTTCAGATCAATCGATTTGGCTCCATGATCTCAGTTCATTTTACAGATATTCCCGTTCGGGATTTTGATTCAGCAGCTACCGGGAACAACCCCCACTTCAAGAATTATTTTCACGGGATGCTCGATCGTGGTGTTTATTTGCCGCCCAGTGCTTTCGAGAGTTATTTCCTGAACGATGCCCTGTCTTATGAAGATTTGGACCTTGCCATAGCCTCTGCGGGTGCGGCGATGCGTGGGAAAGTAACCCGATAAAGCAAAAAAAATAGCAGGACCTGACCCTGCTATTTTATACAAATTATAATTGGGTCCGGTACCCCTTGACTTATCCCTGCCTTGCATGGTGCCTGCGTCTGTCTCGCGATCTGTTTTTTCGCTCCTTCATTTTATCTTCCCTGAGCGATTTCCATTGCTCGAATTGGGAATCTGAAAGAATACCTTTTAAATTTTCCTGAAAGTCAATTTCACGATCCAGCCGGTTGTTTAGAGCGACATATCGGGACGCTCCATCCTTCTGTTCAGTGGAGCCCGCTTCAGATTTCCGCTGGGCTTTCCATTCCATTCGCTCATCCAGTCTCGATTTGAGTAGTGCGGCTATCTGGTCCTGCTGCTGCTGGTCCAGTCCGAGAGCGAGCGTCAGGCGTTTCGATTGAATCGTGGCGCGCTGCGCTGAAGAAAGTTCAGTTCGGTGTTCATTTCCGCGGACGGGTTGATGAGGTCTGTGTTGTGCGCTTGCTCCCAGTCCGATGAGTAGTGCACATAGTGCCATTGTTTTTTTCATGTGAATCTCTTTAGGTGTTTTAACCTTAGAATCACAGTTGGTAGGAACGTTTAATCCAGAATCCGGATTTAAAAAATAATTAACACAGTGTTTTGCCCAGGGGGAAGGATGTATGCAGGTGTAAAAAGGGTATAAAAATATCCCGGAGGTCTTACCTCCCGGGATATTGACTATTGTGGTGGGTACTGGATATCTTGAATACTAAAAATGGCGAGAGCCTCTTAGAGCACATTTTGCCCTGTGGTTTCCATTGTGCCGTTCATAGAAATTTCCCTGGACTGTTCGATGGTTTCTGAACCCTGGGTATCATCCATCTGCTGATAGAGAAGGGCACTTATAATAAAGGCGAAAAGGTAAATCAGGCTTTTGACTTTGTAGTTCATGATTTTGGGGGTTTGATTTGATCTACAAATTAGGAAGAGAATCGGGGTGTTTTTTGCTTTTGTTGTCAGCCGGGGCTTTTTTGTTGGGAAAACAGGGAAACCTGTGGGCAACTCCGAAAACCCATTTTGCGAAAATGGGTCCGGAATTGCCGTTTAACGGGTTTTCAGGTTCCTGGTAGAGGTATTGATTTGTAAAGGCCGGCCCTAGCTCGGGTTCAGAATGAGTTCAATCCGTGCAACAACATCTTCGAGGTGGTAGCGCGTCATGGCATCGGAAGCCCTCCCTGAGGCGGAGCGGGCCTGGCGCTGGATACGCGTGAGTTCTGCCCGCGCAATAGATCGGATGTCTGACTGGCTTGTATTGACAGCCGTAGATTTCCGGTATCCTCCCCGGTCGTCCTGCTTGGCCTGGTTTTCTGCCGTGAGCAGGTAGTGCAGCCGGTCTATATGGGCTTTCTGTAAATTTCTTCGATACGTATCTATTTCCTGCCCTTTAGGAAGCTCAGACCACAGGCCTGATCTCAGGTCCTGCATCATTTCAGTCAGGCTATAGGCATTCTCGCTTTCCAGGGCATCCGCTTCGATGAGTCTGGCCATTCTTCCCAGGCTGAGGATGTTGTTCAGGGTACGCACCTGCAAACGGCGTATCCGTTCTACAGCCCCGGAGTATTCAATCCGTCCGAAGACGTCTTTGTCCAAAAGCCACTCAGGGGTTTCAAAAAGCTGCTCCTGAAGAAACTCCATACATTTTTCCTGATGCTCCCCGGGAACATAGGTGTAGACAGGACCTTTCTGATCATACGTCTTATGATTTTCATAGACCCCTCCAATATTGTTGGAAACATGGCCCATATAGCGGTTATACTGACTCACCACCTGTCCATATAGTTCTTCGAGGTCCTCGTAGTCTTTCCCTTCTTCTGAGGTCCACTCAATCAGGTTTGGGACGATTCTTTTCAGGTTCATAATACCATAGGTGCTGGCGAGTACGGCATCATCCCCCAAATCTTCGGTCTGGGAACTCGGGTCGACCACATCGCCCACCTGTTGATGGCCAAAACGGTAAAGCGGATCTCCGGCATGCTCCAGAATCCATGAATCCAAGATGGGTTTTTCAGCTTCCGCCGTTTTATCTGGAATCGGTTTATAACCCCAGCGGATCGCGTATTTATCATAGACCCCGATATTGGGCATAAGGGCGACGCCCTCGTCCCCGGGTTGTGCCACATAGTTGAAGCGCGCATAGTCCATAATGGATGGGGCTGTACCGTATGTTTCTGTAAACCGGGCAGATCTCAGAGAATCTACCGGATAGGCTACACTACTCCCCATATTGTGAGGTAGTCCCAGGGTATGCCCGACCTCATGAGAGGACACAAACCGAATCAACCGACCCATCACAGCATCGTCAAAATCTGCCCTGCGGGCGTCCGGATTGATGGCTGCGGTCTGGACAAAAAACCACCCTCTGAGCAGGCTCATCACGTTGTGGTACCAATTGATATCCGATTCCAGGATTTCACCACTTCTCGGATCGCTGACATGCGGGCCGCTGGCGTTTCGTACCGGGGAGGCCAGGTAACGAACCACCGAATAACGCACGTCTTCCGGGGACCACTCCGGGTCTTCCTCCGGTGAAGGCGGATCTTTGGCGATGATGGCATTTTTAAAACCAGCTGCCTCAAAGGCCACCTGCCAGTCTTCTATACCCTGTTTGATATAGGGGACCCATCGCTGTGGTGTTGCACGGTCTACGTAATAAACAATAGGTTTTTTGGGCTCGACGAGTTCCCCTCGCTTAAATTTTTCCAAATCTTCATCCCTGACCTCCAGACGCCACCGATCCAGAAATCGAACGGTTTCACTTTTCTGAGCTTCCAGGCCATAATCGACTTGTCCTCTGGCAAACCATCCGACCCGCTCGTCGAAATACCGCCTTTTCATCGGCTCTTCAGGCAACAGGATCATCGAATTGTTGATCTCTATTGAAATAGAACCCAGACTCCCGTTGGAAGGGGCGTTAGACGCGCTATAGGTTTTAACATGCCGCCCTTCAATATTCATCGGATAGCTGCTCACAGATTCAATATAGCTCCTGTCATCATCCAGGCGGGTAACCTTAAAACGTTTCCTGTACCGATCCGGCATGCCCAGAGCTTTGACATCTTTGGTAAAGAGCCCGTCCATTTTAATTACGGTAGCGGGGCTCAGGGAATCCTTTTTTAAAGCTTTGATTTCAAAGGAGTAAAGGACAGGTTCAAAATTCGAATTGACCACGGCTTCATGAACGGGCAAAGAGTCTGCCGCGACGACGTCATGGCTAACCACCCGAAGCAGTACTTTTGTTGGTTTTTTCTCCCATCTGAGCACCTGTGTATTGATTTTACCCCCACCGAAGCCGATGCCGGAAGCGGTTTTGGAAATCCGGCTTACCATCAGCATTTCCCGCCCAAAGAGCGAGTCCGGAATTTCATAGTACCATTTGTCTTCGAGCTGATGCACATCAAAAAGGCCCCGGTCGGTGACGGCATCCTTCGTAATTACTTTATCATAAGGCTTTATGCCATTCTTGTTGTCTTTCTCCTTTTTATCCGAAGCTTCTGTTTTGGCCTTTTTCTTTTTCTTAAAGAGTTGGGCGTTCGATGGCTGAAGGGATCCAAGGAAGAGTAATGCTAAAAAACAAAGTGATAATGGGGGATTCAGGCGCATTTTGACAAATGGGTTTAAAATTTGAGCCCAAAGAACTTAAAATTTGAAAGAATTCTATGTTAATGAAATATTAAGGCAGCGGGAGGCCCGCTGTGAAAGCAGGGGTGCTGTTTTTTGTCAGAAAAGCAGAGGCATTACAAATTGAAATATGAGCACCAGCAGGACTACGGAAATCAGGTTGAGGATTACACCCACTCGTGCCATTTCATGGACCTTGATATACCCACTGGCAAAGACAATCGCATTGGGGGGCGTGGCCATGGGCAGCATAAAAGCGCAGCTGCTGGCAATCGTTACCGGTATGAGTAAATGGAGCATTGGAATATTCAGCCCAATGGCGATCCCGGCTACAACGGGTGCCAGGACGGCTACAAGTGCTACATTGCTCATGAGTTCCGTCATAAAAAGCATCAGCAGGATCAACAGGAAGGCCGTAAAGACGATGGAAACCTCCGCAGTGGCAATGGCTTCGGATACCACATCCACAATACCACTGGCGGACATGCCCCGGGCCAGGGCGAGTCCCCCCCCGAAAAGGATAAGGATACCCCAGGCCAGTCGTGTGGTGTCTTTCCATTCCAGGATAAATGCGCCTTTTCTAAGGTTAAAGGGAATGGAGAAAAGGGAGATGGCCGCAAGCATACTGATCCCTGTATCTGATAGTCCGAGGCCGGGTATCCAGCTGTTGATCAGTGTCCTGAAAACCCAAAGGAACACGGTGACCCCAAAGATAGCAAGCACCATTTTTTCCCGGGGACTTGGAGGGCCCAATTTGCGCAGTTCATCCCTTATTACAGATTGCGAAGCTCCAAACTTCAGTCCCCTGCAGGGAAACATCCACTTCACCAAAACCAGATAGGAAATCCCGATCAGGATGATGGATATCGGAAGGCCGATGGTCATCCACCTGAGAAATGAGATTTCAATCTGGTATTCATTTTCCAGCAGGCCGATCAAAACCGAATTAGGGGGCGTCCCGATCACAGTGGCGATCCCCCCTGCATTGGCTGAGAAGGCAATGCCCAACATTACACTAAGGGCGAAGTTTTTATCTTTTTTTGTGAAACCGTCGGCATCCTGGATCAACAACTGGATCACCGAAAGTGCAATGGGCAACATCACCACCGTACTCGCCGTATTGCTGATCCACATACTCAATGAGGCTGTGGCGATCATAAACCCAAGGATGACTTTCTCCGGGGTGGTGCCTGTCAGGTGAATGATGGTCAGGGCTATCCTGCGGTGCAGGTTTACTTTTTCCAGGGCGAGGGCCAGGACAAAACCTCCGAAAAACAGAAAAATAATCGGGCTCCCGTAATTGGCCCCTACATCGGTAAGGGGCATTACTCCAAGCAAAGGAAACAGCAGCAGGGGTAAAAGGGCGGTCACCGAGATGGAGACCGCTTCGGTAATCCACCAAATGATCATCCAGGTGGCCGTGGCGATAACCGCATTGGCCTCAGGATGCCCTTGAATAAGTTCGGGGATCAGGTTCAGGAGTATAAAAAGAACCGGTCCGAGAACTAATCCGATGGCTTTGGATAGGTGCATGCGCCCTAAGATACTACGAGTCTTTTAAATAACACATTAGGGTTTCCCCTTCCCTGGCCACCGAAGCCAGCCCGAGTTTTGTCAAACCTTTGATAGCCTTATCCCACGCCTTGTTGCTCAGGCCCGATTGTGATTTAAGGGTTGCAAGGGGTGTAGGCGATTCGGCTTTCAAAAGTGTGAGTACGGTTTTTTCATGCTCTGCGAGGTCGAGGGGTTTTTTTTCGGGACGCATTTGGGGGAAAAACAGGACTTCCTGAATGGAGGAATTATTTGTCAGCAACATGACCAGCCTGTCAATCCCGATGCCGATCCCGGAGGTTGGGGGCATACCGTATTCCAGTGCCCGCAGAAAATCCTGATCGATAAACATGGCCTCGTCATCCCCTTTCTCAGAGAGACGGAGTTGTTCTTCGAAACGTTCCCGCTGGTCGATAGGGTCATTTAACTCCGAATACGCATTGGCAATTTCCTTCCCGTTGACCAGGAGTTCGAATCGCTCGGTCAGGCCGGGTTTGGAACGGTGCTCCTTGGTCAGGGGACTCATTTCCTTCGGATAGTCGATGATAAACGTGGGTTGGATGTAATGGTGTTCGCAAAAATCCCCAAAAATATAGTCTATGATTTTTCCGACGCCCATGGTGGGGTCGAGTTCGAGTTTCAGCGTTTTTGCCACTTCCCGCACGGCGGCTTCATCCATTCCGCTAAGGTCGAACCCGGTATGGGTCTGTATGGCTTCCAGGATGGGAACCCTCGGATAAGGTGCCTTAAAATCGATACGCTGCTCCCCCACAAGAACCTCGGTTCCTCCGGTGACCTCCCGTGCCACCTGCTCCAGGAGTTCTTCGGTAAGCTCCATCATCCAGAGGTAGTCTTTATAGGCCACGTAGAGCTCCATTACAGTGAATTCGGGGTTATGGGTGCGGTCCATCCCTTCATTCCTGAAATCCTTTGAAAATTCATAGACCCCTTCAAAGCCACCGACGATAAGCCTTTTCAGGTATAGCTCGTTGGCAATACGAAGGTAGAGCGGGATATTCAGGGCATTGTGGTGGGTGACAAAAGGCCTGGCAGTTGCCCCCCCGGGTATAGGCTGTAAAATGGGGGTTTCTACCTCCAGGTATCCCTTCGCATTGAAAAAATTTCGAATGCTGTTTGTGATTTTTGTGCGTTTTACAAAGGCATCCCGCACCTGTGGATTAACCACAAGGTCCACGTACCGCTGGCGGTAGCGCAATTCCGGATCGTTAAATTCGTCGTACACCCGGCCCTCAGCATCTGTCTTTGGCAGGGGTAGGGGGCGCAGGGCTTTGCTCAGGACCGTCAGGCCTGTTACCAAAACCGTCTTTTCGCCGACCTGCGTCTTAAACAGGGTGCCTTCAACCCCGATAATATCCCCGATGTCCAGGAGTTTTTTGTACACCTCGTTGTAGAGGGTCTTATCATCCCCCGGGCATATCTCGTCCCGGTTAAAGTACAGTTGTATCCGCCCTTCACTGTCCTGTAGCTCAGCGAAGGAGGCCTTGCCCTGTATCCTCCGGGACATCAGGCGACCGGCCATGACGACCTTTCGGCCTTCTTCAAAGTGCTCCCTGGCATCATGGGTCCGGGTATCTACCGGAAACATGGCCGCCGGATAGGGGGTAATGCCAAGGGCCCGGAGCTGCCCCAGTTTTTCTCTTCGGATAACTTCCTGTTCGGATAACTGCATGGACTCTGAATTTGCCCTGCAAAGATAGGTACAATGAAAGAATTCTCAAGGTGGGCTGAACGGTTTGAAAATACAGGATTGTAACATTTCTGACATCTTTACGTCCAATAGGTGTAACCCAAATCTGAGAATGAGTTTTTTACGTGTTTTACTGGCCATCATTTTCCCACCCCTTTCGGTCATCGGCAAGGGATGTGGCTCATTTCTTATTGTATTTCTCCTTACCCTCTGCGGGTGGGTACCGGGTGTGATCGCAGCCCTGGTCATCCTCAACAATCCCAATTAAGCTTCCGTATCTTTGCGCTATGAACAAAGAGATCACCTTTGAGGATCTGGGCTTCCGGGACTATAAAGAAGTGTGGGAATACCAGGAGGAGCGCTTTCAGGAAATTCTGGATATAAAAATCCAGAACCGCAGAACAGGAAGCGACTTGCCCACACCCAATTATTTCCTCTTTGTGGAGCATCCCCACGTATATACCCTCGGTAAAAGCGGGGATTTATCCAATTTACTGGTATCCGAAAAGCAACTCTCAGAGCGTGGGGCGACGTTTTACAAGATCAACCGGGGAGGGGATATTACCTATCACGGCCCGGGACAGGTTGTCGGGTATCCCATCCTGGATCTGGACAATTTTTTTACGGACATCCATAAATACCTTCGCTTTTTGGAGGAAATGGTCATCCTGACCCTGGGGGATTACGGCCTGAAGGCTGCGCGTTCCAAAGGAGAAACAGGGGTTTGGCTGGATGTGGGGACTTCAAAGGCGCGAAAGATTTGCGCCATGGGCGTGCGGGCCAGCCGGTGGGTCACCATGCATGGGTTTGCCCTGAACGTCAATACGGACCTAACTTATTTTGACCTGATGATTCCTTGTGGTATACAGGACAAAGGGGTCACCTCCCTGAGCAGGGAACTCGGGCGGCATGTGCCGATGTCGGAGGTGAAAACCCGCTTAAAGGGACATTTCGAAAATTTATTTGAGGTGGTGGCTTCTAAGAAACAGTCCCCTTAACAGAGGGCTCGGCCGCCTACCCTTCTAGCGCCCCACCCGATATACCCGAATACTGTTCTTGCGATAAGGGGTGAGCAGCTCCACCTGCCGGTCGTTGTCCATATCCGCCATATCTGTAAGGCCACTTCCCTCGATGGGAAATCCGGCGAGCGCCTCGGCAGTGCTCCTAAAAACATGAACCTGCTGGCTCTGGAGGTCCGTTACCGCCACGTAAATAATGTCATTGATGTAGAAGAGCTGTGGCGGGGTGTAGACCCCGAGTTCCAATTCCTTTTCATTGGACTTCACCCGAAAGCGATTGTCGTCCATGAGGGTCATGGTTTTAGAACTGGCATCCATGCCATGGTCCGGACCCAGGTTGAGTGAGGTACGTGAAACCTTTCCCCGGGTATCGATGCGGATCAAGTTGCCTTTGCGATCCGTAAAGGCGAATCCGTTGCGGTAGCCGAAGACTTTGTTCGCCGAGAATTCAAATCGCTCCTTGACAGTGATGCGGTTGTCTCCCACCCGGTTCAGAATCTTGAGTTCCCCGTTTTCCAGTTGAAAAACCAAATAATCCCGACTCCCGAACCTGAAGTGTTCCGGAGCCGTGCGGATTGGACTACCCGCATCCCTGAATTTAAAACCTTTCACGGGGCGACCCTGTCCGTCAAACATGAAAACCCTGGCCCCCTGTGTAACTACCAAACGGTAATTCTTGTTTTTTTCATAATCAAAAACGGCGAGGGGGTTCAGGTTGCCCCCCTCAAAGGATTTGGGGAAGGGCCCTACCTTTTTTCCATTCCGATCCAGAACCACGAGTTCGTTATTGGTGGTAAATGCCATTTGCAGGCGGCCATTCCTGAAAAGGTCCACTTGCTCGATATTTCCCTGGATCTGGCTTTCCAGGTCTTTCTTCCAATAGAGATCGCCTGCTTTTGAAAACAGATATAAGGTGTTATTCTCATCCTGTACGGCAATGTCCATTGATCCGTTCATGTGATTTTTTAAAAACTGAGGGCGGGACGCCACAGGGGCTTCGAGGGTTTTTGTAAAAACCTCGACGACCTGGGAAGTCTCATTATCGACATAACCTGCATCGAGGAATTGATAGGAGCCCAGGGCAAAGGAATTTTCCAGGTTCCATTGGGAAGCCAGCAGATATCCGTCGGGAATCCTTTCAGCCAGTGGAGATGTGAGCGCACCCACAATTAAGGAATCCGAAACGAGCTTTGAGTCGGTGGGGTTTTTTGAAATAAGCAGGATACTGGACTCCGAGGCGAGATTTGTGGATAGTTTTTCAAATTCACTATTTTGGGAAAAGGTGTCCTGCCGGTTTTTATGGCTGATCAGGCTCTGAAGTGCCTGGAGGGATGTTGTAAATATAAAGGCATCTTCCACAGAGCTATAATACTCAGGTGCATCTATGGACCTGAGCAGGGGGTCAAAAGTTTCCCTCAGCAGTTCGGATGCGTCGAGGGGATAGATCAATACACCTTGAAAATCAACACCCTCACCTCTGAGAGGTCTCAGCATTTCCTCGAGCAGGGAGGTGTTTAAACTATGGAGGATGAGTATTTCAGATTCTCCCCCTTCCACAATACTAATTTGCTCAATACTTTCGAGAAGTTCGGGATTCGAATTTGAGGTTCCCAAGAATCTCATTTGGTTCTCCAGAAATTGTTCGGGTTGCTGAAGGGAATAAGAAATCCAGGTGTCTGCATCTCCAGGAATCAGGGTGGCGGCTCGTTGTAAGGGCAATACGGGAAGGGATGCCAACAGGGTTTGCGAAACAGCCGCACTGTCCCTTTGGCTCTGGGTGCGCTGTAGGTTAAAAAAAGGCTCACGAGCCAAGAAATCATAGGAAGTCCAGGGCGGGGTTGTGCCCGGGGCAGGTGCAGTATATTCTCCTGACACCACTCCATAAGGGTCGGACATACGCCCGGTAATTACAAGACTGGCCATAGCGAGGGGATTCGAAGCGGTTAAGGCCTTTTTCAGGCTTGAAGGTTCGCGCGAAGAGGCATTTAAGAAGCGATCTAAATACGTTTTGGAAGATGCCGCCACAGGGATGTTTTGGAGTTGGCTGAGCTGAACGCCCGAGCTATCCGGAAGTTCCCAAAAGGTTACCGGTGGGTTTGACTGCTCGTTCCTTGTGGAATCCTTAGCGGTTTTTGGGGCAGGAATCAGGAGTAACCACTCCCCGGGGGTTGCGAGGGTATCGGAAAGAACCACAAGGGACCCCGAAGGAGGATCCAGTTCCAATACGGCTTCGATCGATTCCCGCCAGGGAAGGGTGTCTCCCCCGCCCAGGGCCTTTAAAACTTGAGAATTACGGTACTCCGATCGAAACAGTTCGGGTTTGTTGATTTTAAGGACCATTTCAGCCGAACCCGGGACGAGGTCTTCGGGTTCCAGGCGTTCAGGCAAGCCCGGGTTACAGGAAATAAAAAGGAGTGTACTTATATAAAGGAATATCCTGAATGTACTCATCACGGGTGTTTCTGCACACAAAAGTACTATCTAGTAGTTGATTTTCAACTGTTCCTCCTTTAATCTAAAACTTTTTCGGTGGTAGGGTGTGGGGCCGTATTTGAGCAATGCCCTGCGATGTGTACGGGTAGGGTAGCCTTTATTTTTGAACCACTGGTATTCGGGGTACATTTCATCAAGCTCCTGCATAAGGGTATCCCGGGTGGTTTTGGCCAGGATGGAGGCGGCCGCGATATTCAAAAACCGGCTATCTCCGCGAATCAGGCATTGATGCGGGATTGATTTATAAGGTTTAAACCGGTTCCCATCTACTGCAATGGCTTCAGGTTTGATTTGCAGCTGATCGAGTGCCTGATGCATAGCCCTGATAGAGGCGTTGAGGATATTGATCTCATCAATAGTCTCATGGGATACATGGGCGATTCCATAGGCTACTGCCGTTTCACGAATAAGTGAGGCCAACGCTTCCCTTTTTTTTGCTGATAATTTCTTCGAATCGGTCAGGAACGGGTGCGTAAATCCATCAGGTAAAATAACGGCAGCTGCGGTAACCGGACCGGCCAGACATCCTCTTCCGGCTTCGTCTGTCCCCGCCTCTAAAAGCCCGCTATGGCTTAATTTTAACATATTTTCAGTTTACGCAATCGTTTTGTTTAAAAAAAATTAAAAAAATATCAACAAAAAAAGTTAAAATATTATGAATAATGCATTGTTTGCTACAAATCGAAAGAGAAAACATAAAAGAAAGGATTTCTTTAACATTTAGCAACCTCCGAGTGCGATCTCCTTTGGATAATTAACGTGGAATTAAGAGTTTTGCAACTGGCTAATTCAAAACACTTTTTAAATGAGATCAAAACTAACTTGGATTCTTACACCTTTATTGGTGCTTTTGAGTCTTTCTTTCTCCTTTGCACAGGAGAGAGCGGTTTCGGGTAACGTAGTGGACCAGAACAATCTCCCGCTACCCGGAGTTTCAGTGGTTGTTGTAGGAACAACGCGTGGAACACAAACAGACTTTGATGGAAATTACACCATCATGGTAAATTCTAATGAAACCCTCCGTTTCACTTATATTGGTCAGACGACTGTCGACAGGAATGTCGGGACAGCAGCTGTGATCAATGTACAGATGCAGGAAGATGCACAGGCGTTAGAAGAAGTAGTGGTAGTTGGATACGGAACACGGTCCAGTGAACTGAGTACTTCTGCCGTTGCAACCGTTAAATCTGATGCAATTGAGGCATTTGTTCCATCTACTTCTGTGGATAACATACTTCAGGGGCAGGCTGCCGGGGTGCAGGTAACTGCAGCAAATGGACGTCCGGGACAAACTGCCTTTGTGCAGATTCGTGGGGTTGGTTCCATCAACGCGAGTACAACACCCCTTTATGTTATCGACGGAACACCTGTAGGTGCGGACTTCGTAAATAACCTCAACCCGAATGATATTGAAAGCCTATCCATCCTCAAGGATGCGGCTACAGTTTCCAAATATGGTTCAAGGGGAGCAAATGGGGTAGTTGTGATTACAACTAAGAAAGGTCGTTCAGGAGAAGCGCAAATTATTTTCCGGTCTTCTTACGGTTTCGGGGAGCGTATTCCAGATCCTTTTGACCTGATGAATACCGAACAAAAACTCCGGCTCGAAAAAGAATTTGCAGACTTGGGGGTTAATGCTGCTCTAAGTTTGCCCGGTGCAAATGCAGATGAGGCAGAGAGAGCTCGCCTTCTTAGTCTGGATACAAACTGGGAAGAAGAACTCCTTCGAAAATCAGCCATACAATCTAACGCCCTGACCGTTTCAGGCGGGAGCGAAGAGCTGACTTATCTGCTGTCTTTAGGGTATGACAAAAACACGGGTATCATTGACAATATTAAAGGATTTGAAAGGGTTACGGCTCGATTAAACACGACCTATCAGGCAAAAGAATGGTTGAATATCGGCGCCAATATTTCATTAACCCGCCAGAGCGATGACCTTCCAAGGGACCGGAACAACGTTCAAAACCCTTTCCGGGCCCTGTATGATTACAACCCATGGGATCCACTTTTCCTTACGGACAACAATGGGAATATCGAAACAGATGAGAACGGAGACCCTATTTATAACCCAACAACCACAGGATTTCCAATTGCTCTGGCCCTCCAAACTGAGCCAGAAAATGAAAGGAACTTCCTGATTATTGGTAACCT
>Ga0272441_10001737_pt1 | contig 45868 bp, 36 predicted proteins | sample SSMProp6N_FD_193582 | JGI IMG/M metagenome (GOLD analysis project Ga0272441, IMG submission 193582) | Marine sediment archaeal communities from Little Sippewissett salt marsh, Falmouth, MA, United States - SSM-Prop-6N | ecosystem: Environmental > Aquatic > Marine > Wetlands > Sediment ... | reverse complement strand
TCTGACTATCGCCCCCTGTGGATAGCCCATACTCTTCCCCCCTTTTATGGGCGGGAAAGAGTATGAACTACCCACAGAGCACTTCATCAGCTTCGAGGTGACAACTATCCTGACACAGGGGGGTATCCATAGACGAGGCGTATGCGGACATTTCGGGTTGCAATCGACTTCTGGGGCCTCCTGAATGCATCGGGGAAACCTTGAAAAGACGGGTCTGCAACGTTACCGGGCTGACATGTTCAGTTGGTATAGCGCCTGTTAAATTTCTCGCAAAGATCGCATCCGATCTCAAGAAACCTGACGGTCTGACGATAATCAAACCTCAACAGGTCGGGCTGTTTATTGATACTCTTCCGATTGAAAAAGTTCCCGGTGTGGGAAAGGTGATGTGGGGTCGTCTGCATCAATTCGGGATCAAAACGCTGGGAGACATGAAACGTCATCCTGAAGAGTTTATTGTGGCAAAATTCGGGAGACCCGGCAAACGATTGATTGAACTTTCCAGCGGTCTGGATCATTCCCGGGTTGTTCCGAGTGCCTCCCATAAATCGATCAGCAGTGAGGAAACTCTGGAATTTAATACGGCCAGCCGGTCGGTTTTAAAAGACTTGATTATAAAACAGTCCCGGGAGGTCGCCCGGGAACTCAGAAAAACGTGCAACAGAGCAAAAACCGTTACCATCAAGGTGAAGTATTCAAATTTTAAACAGGTCAGCCGGAGCCGAACATTACCGGAGCCTACCCGGACGTCGGAGACGATTCGGCGTCATGCCGTACAGCTCCTTATGGATATGGAGCTGATCCGGAACGTCAGGCTGATCGGCGTCGGCGTTTCAAATTTTGTTCCGGAACATACCCCCGTTCAAATGGGCCTTTTCAAAAATCATACAGGGGATTCCGCCAACTGGGAAAAAGTGGACAAAGTCATCGATGCTCTGGCGGACAGGTTTGGCCCGAATGTAATCCGGCGTGCCGGCTTGACGTCATAGATCCGGTGCGCGCTCTTTAATAAGCTTTCAAAAATCCCACCGATTTATCATTCGTCCGGTCACGGGTTGCAGCCGGCAACTCGGAAAATAATCACGCAAAACCTGTAACACTATAAGCAGAAATCCGTGCGGTTTTGCGTGAGATGATTCCATGCCGGTTCACAATCGGGATTACAGCTCAGGTGTGACGCCTCGTGAACTGATGCCTCTGACATAGAATTGAGGGTTATCCAGAAAACTCAGAAAAATGACGATAAATGCAACAGAGGCCTGAATCATGAGGGGCTTGTTCTGATATAAGTGATCGATCTGGCGGTCCCGTAAATCCTTGTCAATGAGTCCGAAATAATTATAAAACAAGCCGTCGAGCTGATGCCGGGAATCCGGCCGGGTCACCATGGAACTTTTACCGCTGTAACAGTATTCCAGAGTTTCCATCAAAAGCCGGCGTTGCCGGCGGACATCGGTGTAGTGAAAATCGATCAGGTGGATCAAAATTCGTTGGGATTCTTTCAGGCTGGCCTCAGCCAGGGCGTTGAACAGGGTTTCGGAGGGCGCTTTGTCCATCATGACTCTGTTTTTGCGGATCAGTGACAGTAATACGGTATTTTTAAACAGCTGGTACAGCCGTTTTGATCCGTTGAGAAACGAAGCCGGAGGATGCGATCCCTTCGGAAGATGTCCTTTGTAATTATACTGAAACAGCACCTGAAAAATGGTCTCAAAGAAATTGACTTCGTCCAGGGGGTCATGGATATCGATTCGCATGTCCAGCGTGTTGTCCAACCGGTCGGCCAGTTTGACCTGTACGAGTCGGGGGTCGTCAATCGCTGTGGTCAGCAGACGGTCGATGTACTGGAAATAGGACTCTTCGTCTGATTTTGTAAGCCCGTCCAGCCGTCTTAACAGATGCGGTACCATTTCAGGGTTCATTCGGTCATAGATTTTCTGCAGCTGGGATTCCATTTGAGACCAGTAACCCGGTTCATAATCTGCGGCCCGAATGTCTTCCTGCACATCGTGAAGCAGAAGGCTCAACAGGTCGTTCAATGAGATATGCTCGAACGCGCGGCAGAACAGCACGGAAGTCCGAAGCGGGTGAAGGATTGCCATCGGCCCGAGTCGCCGCCGTTTCTGCCGGTAAGCTTTGAACAGATAATTCAGTGTTTCCATGGAAATGCTTTTCTGCTCCCGGTTTTCGGCTTCATCCGGATGCAGCTGTTGGTCTTCCATGATGTACCTCAGCAGATTGAACCGGTTCAATGACGTAGCGCTGAGGTTGTAATTCAGTACCGATGATACTTTCAGAAATTCAGTGAGATCATACAGTGCCATAAAATTATGTTTTTCCTTTATGCCTTTTTGAAATTGTCGCTCTGCCGGCGACGGAATCTATTCAATGCCGTGCGGCCAGGTGCCCCAAAAAGCTTTACAGGGTGGAATATCAAACCCAGCATACGGGGCTCAGTTAGAAAATGTCAAATGATCAATCAATTCGAAATACGATTTTCCACAAATTCCTTTCCTTGCGAAATATAATGTCACTCAAGCCGATTTTGTGAATGTAAATTCCCTTTACGACGTCGCCTTCGCGGACAATCCGTCCGTTAATGACGGCGATTCGGCGCGCTGAATCCTCCGCCCATGCGATGGCTTCGATTTTTAAGCCGAGTTCGTCGCCCTGCTTTTCGGTAATGCGCGAGGGATTTAAATCGTGTATAACCGATTCGGTTGAATTAGAATTTTCGGAAACGGAAGATGGAATATTTTTTTTAACTGCGACGGATACCTCTGGAGAAGGTGTTATTGCCTTATCTGGCGGCGTCTCTGATAAAGCGGGTTCGGAGTGCACCGGCTCTGAATGAGGCAGGGCAGTCGATTCATCGGCATCCCGGGTTGCATGTGACGGTGGACGGGAAATAGATGCAACAGCCGGAATTCGGGAATCTTCGATGGTTGGTACTCTGAGCGGCTTTGAAGCGGTTGATTCTGAACGCTGGTTGCGTCCGGAGGCAAAGAACCGTTGAGCCGCATACCATCCGCCAATGCCCGCCCCTAAGATAATGATCGATATAAACCCGATAACGACGCGCCGTTGAAGGGAGGAATGTTTGGGCCTGCCGAATGTCTCGCGAATATTTATTCGCTGCGGCATAGACGTGCAAACGGTCGTCGGCGGGGTTTCGGTTTCAAGTTTTTTGAGCGCTTTTAATATGGTACTCACTAATTATGCCTATCGGGTTTCCGTTTGATAACAACGGATGCTTTATATGTTATCAGGTGTTGCCCGGCAAGCGATTTCCTTTGAACCGTGCGCCGGCACAGGCGTTATTCCAAAAAAATCTCATTTGTTTCTGCTCGTTGAACCCGCAAGCGGGGTATGGGCAGTGTCGGATGCTCATTGTAAATAACGATTTTTGTCAGCGGGCCGACAATTCCGTCAATTCGAAGCCCATGCCTTTGCTGGATAAATTCGATTGCGGATTGCGTGGCAGCGTCATATCGTGAAGTCAGTTCAATGTGTTCAAATCCAATGCCTTTCAGTAACAGCTTAAGCGCCGGGATGGATTCCTTCGGGCAGCGTCCGGGAATAATTCCGGTAAAACCGCTGAAATTTTTCCAGTACACAAATGCCGTACCGGCCCAGAGTGCCTCAAGTCTGTTTCGATCCACCCAGAAGAAGCCCTTCTCATGTCCATATTTGATTTTGAAGCGGGTCTCATTTGCCTGCACCAGGCATATATAGCCGGTGTTCTCCATTCCGGTGATTTTCACATCCAGTATGCACGGAAGATTGAGCTGCTCGATGAGCCGGAAGTCATTTTCGATTCGATGACAGGCCAGGCCGTATTGCTTTGCAAAGAAACAAAAGTAGGCGTTATCCCCCAGTGGGATCTGGCTGGAATGTTTCATCGGGATAGTATCGGTATCCCACAGTCGAATCAACGCATCCGCCGCATCTGCGCGGCTGTTTTTCCCGATGGTGGTATCCATGGGGCCCGGCGATGGCATTTCGGCCGTTGATAACGTTTCAGAAACAGACGCTTCAGGTGTCTGCGAATTCGGGTTCGGGGGCGGAGGGCTGACATTTTTGACGGGCAGGGGGATCGATTCGGAGTGATCCATCATTGAATTGACGGAATCGGTTCGGGCGGCCATCGGTAATTGGAGTGATTCCGGACAAACAGTTGCTTCGGAAAGCGTTCCTGCCGATGATGAAGGATCTGCCGGCTCCCCGGAAACAGCGGTTTGGCTCAGATTCCTGAACCGGGTGGTGAGCTGTGAACGGTAAGGAAGCAACATTCCGATCAGGCCTCCGATCAGACAGGCCCCGACCACCAGTTTCCATACCCGGCCGGCTCCGGCGGTGCGGCGCTGGCCGCCGGATGTCAGTTCGCTGACAGCTGCCTGGGCGGTGCGCTGGGTGATGCGTCGTTGATTTTGAACATATGCGGCCAGCAGGGTTCTGTCGCAGGCGATATTGATGAGCCTGGGAATGCCGGCGGAATATTTGAAAATTTTTTTGCAGGCCGGGCGCGAAAAACGGATCGCTTGATTTTGGACCGCGACATTGAGCCGGTGCTGAATGTAACGACAGGTTTCCTTATACGTTAAAGGACTCAGATGGTATCGGAGGGTAATTCTCTGGGCAAGTTGGCGGAGGTTTGGAGAATCGAGTTTTTCGCCTAATTCGGGTTGCCCGACAAGGATGATCTGTAATAATTTGGAACGGGTGGTTTCCAGATTTGACAACAGTCTGATTTGTTCGAGGACTTCTTCGCTCAGATTCTGCGCTTCATCGATCAGTAGGATGATGCGTTTGTCTTCCGTTTTCTTTTGCATGAGAAAACGATTGAGAGTGTCAATCAATTCTTTAACAGTCTGTGCATCGGAAGAAATTCCGAATTCGTCGTTGACGGCTTTCAGGAGCTGAAGCGAATCCAGTTTCGGATTAAAAATATAAGCGGCTTCAACCGTGTCGTCCAGACTTTCCAGAAACACCCGGCATAATGTGGTCTTACCCGTTCCGACTTCACCGGTAATTTCCACAAACCCTTCTCCCTGAGAGACGGTATATGCCAGGTGAGCTATCGCCTCCTCGTGGCAACGACTCAAAAACAGGTAGGAAGGATTGGGGACGAGTTTGAACGGGCGTTCTTTTAAATTGAAAAACTGTTTATACATGGGATGATCGGCTCCCTGTGCCTGATCTGACAGCACAGCAAATAATTATAAAATTAAATTATTAGATCATATTGTGGGATGGACTTCAACCCTAACCTCCTGCTTGACGGGAAAGGTGTCGGGGCCGTTGCTCAAGCCGGAGTTTGGCGTCTATCTTTACAAAATATTCACAGCATGATAATGTGATAAATATATATTATAAAATATTTATGCAGGTTATAACGCTTTTCCCCAAGCAGGCTGAACAATTTTTCATACCGGAAATCTTTTCCACTCAGATCCCACTCCGTTCCGACATTGTTGAACAGCACGTACCAGGTTTGTGAAATTTTCATGTGAATTTCGAGTATACTACGTCTGTCGTCATAAGGAGGTGCTTTATGCCTGAACGTGATTTGAATTATTTCAGAGACCTGCTTCTCAAACAACGCCGTGAAATATTTGACCGGTTGAACCAGTTCAAAACCCAATGGCATTCGTTGGGAGAGCGCGAAATCGAATTGGAAGAGGAATCTCAAAAATTGGATATTACCAGTTTGTACAACAAGCTCGATGCGCTGGAAACCGAACAGATTGAAGCGATCGACCTGGCGTTGTATCGAATGGCGTTAAGTGATTACGGGACCTGTGAAAGCTGTCGCAGACCCATTACCCTCAAACGGCTTGAGACGCTTCCGTATGCACGCCTCTGCGTGAGATGTGCACGGTACTATGAAGAAAGGCAGAAACGTCTTCCCAGAGCCCGCGAACAGATACGAAGCGGAGAATTACCCGATGAATTCAAAAACATGACGGATGAAGAACTTCAGGAAGCTATTCACGAACAACTCAAATCCGATGGCCGCGTGGATATGGATGAACTTTCAATTACCTGCAAAAAAGGGGTTTTATATCTGGAAGGCGTGGTCCCGACAGAGGAAGAACATCACATCGTTATGAGGACCCTTCGGGAAATGATGGGGTTTACCGCGATTATTGATTATCTGGATGCAGACCAGGTGATTTGGGAAACAGAGCGGTTTGCTTCAGGCCGGAGTGATTTTCCTCCGCATATAGACGTGGATGATATTTCGGAAGATGTGTTTGAATCTCAGGAAGAGGAGACTCCGTATATGTTTCCGGATCATCCACCTCCGGAAGAAGAGTGACATTTTATGCTTTTTAGTGTATAGTATAAACCATAACGAGTTTGACGGGCATCTAATATTTCATTCAATTGACCGGGTAATGGAGACATACAAATGAAGATTCCTTTGCAGATTACAGCTCGAAATTTTGAATTGACTGAAGCCATTGAAACCGCAATTCGTGAGAAAGCAGACAAACTGGATCAAATGTTTGAGCAGATTATGCGTTGTTCCGTTATGGTCGAGTCTCCTCACAGGCATCAGCAAAAAGGAGTGCTTTACAATGTCAGAATTAATATTACCGTTCCGGGCAAGGAAATCGTAGTAAAAAAAGAGCCGCATGAAGATCTTTATGTGGCCGTCAATAACGCGTTTGATGCTGCCCAACGCCAGCTCCAGGATAGTTCCAAGCGACGTCGGGGTGATATAAAATATCACGAAGAGGCGCCTCGTGCACGGATCGTCAGGTTGTTTCCGGATGAGGGATACGGATTTCTGTCGACTCCCGAAGGCCGGGAAATTTACTTTCACGAAAACAGCGTTGTTAATTTTAGTTTTGAAGATTTAAAGGAAGGAATGCCGGTACGATATATCGAATCGACCGGCGAAAAGGGGCCTCAGGCCAGTACCGTCAAAATTGAGTAGTATCGTATGGAAACCCCGGGGGAAGGCCGAACGCGATGCCGGATCGGCTTTCCCTGTTTTATGTTGTTGTTGAATATTCCTTCTGGAGAGTTTCCTGTCGGTTCAACCCTCCCCCCTATTTCAATCCGGACAAGCCGAAGCCATTATTTGAAGGTATACCTTCGAAATATTTCGAGCTAAAATTTTTGCCTTCCTTCAAGGGGACTGAGGCCGCTATCTGACAATAAATACCGGGCATGTCGTTGAGTGGAGAACTCTGTGAGCCACGCTGCCCAGGACGAGTCCCTGGAGATTTGAATAGCCCCTGGATCCCATTACAATAAGGTCACAGCGTTCGATTTCAGCTATTTCGGAGACGGCCTGTCCTGCAGGCCCCTCGACTATTCTTTCAGAAAATTTGATGTTGTTGTCGGAAAACAGACTGCGAAACGGTTCAAGGATGGTGTGTGATGTTTCGATAATCCTGCTGACGGTCTGTTGATAAAAAGGTTCCCCGAGAATCGCAGGAAATGGTTTGTGGCAGTAAGTTAAAATAATTTTTGCATTCAGAAGTTTTGCCAGTTCCATGGCATATTTTGCCGCCCGCAGGGAGTGCTCTGATCCGTCAACAGGACACAGAATTTTTTTGATTTGAAGCATAGCGTTTCCTTTCTTTCAGGGGCGCTGAATGAATAAATTTCACAAGGATTGTGCGTAAAGTCAAAGCCTCGCATGCGAGGCGGTGAAATTTATTTTTTTCGCGGCCTTTAATAATTGAAAACAATGGATACCAGCCTGACGCTAATTTAAAGGCTATCCCCCATTTGCGGCTCTGTCAACCGCCAAATCGGACGAGATACGGGATGTGATATCAGAAAAACATTTTGAGTAATCTTTTGGGATAATGTATAGCTTACCGTATATGCATTGGATTGGGATTTCAGAATACATAGACCCAATACGAGTCGGCGCTGGTGGACTTTCGCGGGAGTCACACTCTCATGAATATGAATCGTGATTTTGAAACTTTCGGGCTGGACTCAACCGCTTCGATGGAAGAGGTCAGATCCGTTTATAAAAAACTGGTAAAAACCTGGCATCCGGACCAGTTTCCAACTGATTCCCATCTGAAGGATACGGCTGAAGAAAAAATAAAACAGATCAATTCAGCCTATGGGCGTATTAAGTCTTTTTTGAAGTATTCGAACGAAAGGGTATCCCAAAATCGGCCTGAAACCGGAAAACAAAGCAGATATTATCCGTTTCAAAAAAAAATGTCCGGCGGAAATGTTTTTCGGTGCATTTTCGGTATGCTTTCCGAAGGACTTGACCGAATCTTTGATCCGGAAAAAATTCAAAAGAAAGCCGAGCAATCCGGCCGGGAAGGCGATTCACTTGTCAGGCGATTTGCCCGTTCATCGCATTTGCGGAAAAATGATTCGGAAACCGATTCGGATTCATTTGAAAATATTTTAAACCGTAAACTGCACACAAAAGCATCGCATGGTTTAAAGGTGGAGCCAATTCAGCCCAAGAGCGGCAAACGAAACGGAAGGCCGGGTTTGCGGCGATCCGGCTATGTACGACGGACTTCGAATGCGGGACCGATCAGCCCCATTCAGCCGGTCAGCCGTGTGAGAGGAATCGGCAAAGACAGATAGCCGTTCGGATAAAAAGGTGACAATGTTTTACGGCGTTACTGAAAATTCGAGAAGTTCCAGGATCCGGCCGTCTTCCGAAACAACTTCTACCGTCCAGTCCCCGATGAAGCTCGAGTTGTGAAGAGTGATGTAGCTCCAGGTTCGTGTTCTGGGGTAAGCGATGCTCAGCGGTACCTCACAATATTTTTTCCCGTTGTGATAATAGATATGATTCAGCGTCTGAGGAATTTTTTCGGACTTCACCTCCATCCAGACATGCGGGGTTCGATCCCGGGAAATTGAAAATACGGGAGTCTTATCGATAAAACGGCGATTATTTACGCTTTGGCATGACGTTATACGGACGATTTTCAGGTCGTTATCGGGTGGGAATGCTTCCGGAACAGGTTCACCGGTCTGCCTGGAGACGGAAGAAACGCTTGCCTGCAGAGTGCGGGAAGTGCTGGATGGATCCGTCTCACAGGAGATTGGGTCGTTTTTTTTCATGGAACGTGTTGAGGGTGTCGGCTCCGGAGCGGATTTCACGACGACGGGCTCATCGGCTTTTTCCGAAGAGACGGGTTCGTTTACAGACGTTATGCCTTTTGGCGCCGGCTGACTCGGCGATTTCGAGTGGTATGAATATCCAAACCAGATCAACTGGCCGATGATCAGCAAAAAGAAAAGCCAGGGGATTTTTTGTAAAAAAAAATGATGCCGTTTCCGTTCTGCAAGTGCTCCCCTGGCTTTGGATACTTTGAGCAGGAGTTCAGCGTCTTTTTTATCTATTAAAATTTTATTCATATCTCAAGGGATGGTTCATGGGAGTTACACCACCGCCTGTCGGTTTTCCAAATATTTCGTGTGGCGGGCTGCGTCGTCACGAAATACGTTCCGGAACAAAGCCGTTGAATTATATTTTTTTTATGTACGGGCCATGATCTTTGATGTAGTCCGCAAAAACCTGAAACCCCTTTTCTCTCAACGCAGCTATGGCTTTTTCCGAATCATCGGCGTCGACCCGCATCACCAACTGGAAAATTCCCGGATGTTCTTTTTCCGGCCAGCTCACGACGCTTCGAATATTGATTTCCTGCTCTTTCACGATGCGGGTGATTTCGGCCAGGTAACCAATGCGATCCTCGACCAGAACGATAAAACGTTTGCTGTCGGTGCCGATGCCGATGGCTTCCAGTAATACGCTCATGACGTCGGTGGTGGTGATAATGCCGACAAGCTGATCGTTTTCAATGACCGGCAGGGAACCGATTCGATTTTCGACCATGATTCGGGCGGCTCCTTCAATAGTGGTATTCGGAGAAACCGTTCGGAGATTTTTTACCATGATCATTTCGACGGTAATTTTATCCAGGAGGTAGTTCAGTTCATGTGTACTCAGAGTGGTTGCCGGTGAAGACCAGGTCTGTTTCAGGTCTCTGTCGGAAATCAGGCCGACAAGACCTTTGGACGGGTCCACAACTAGAAGATGGTCGATCTTTTTTTCATCAATGATATTGCGTGCGGTTGCAAGAGGCGTATCCGGGGATACGGTGACAAGATCGGTATGCATGACTCGGCCAACGTACATAATTATCCTCTCCTTTTAACAATGTTTGTTCTACATACTGGAAATTAGTATGATGTGGATAATAAATCAGTTATATTTAATATCAGACTAACGACTTGAATCCAATAGAAAATTGCAGATAATCGACCTTAAACGTTGTCCGGAGGTTTTTGATGATGAAAAAGAAAGGTATGCTTGTTGTATTTGTTTTTGCCGCCTTAGTGATATGCGGATGTGATCCGAAGGGCGTAGAGCTCAGGATTCGCTACGATCAGGTTGAAGGGCTGAAAAAGGGGGATAGAGTGATTTTTCAGCAAAACGAAATTGGCAAAGTGACTCAAATCCGATACACTGAAAAAGCAGATTTTGGAGTGAATCTGGTGATCGCTCAGGAGTTCCGGGCAGCCGCGACAGAGCATTCTCGATTTATTATTGTTCAAGACCCTCGGGATTCCGGCGAAAAAGCCGTGGAAATCATTCAGATCCGGCAGGGCGGCCGTCTGCTTCAAAATGGTGAAGTTGTTGAAGGGGCCACCCGGTCTTCAACGGTTGTAGAAGAGTATGGTGATAAACTGGGCGAAAGTATGAAAGACCTGAAGGACGTATTCGAAAAGATTGTGGAAGGCTTGCGGGGGGTTCCGGAAAGTCAGGAGTTTAAAACGCTTCAAAAAGAGTTCGATCAGCTTTTGCAGGATCTGAAACGGTCCGGGAAAACCGCCGGTGAAAAATTTCAAAAGGAGGTACTGCCGCGCCTGCAGAAGGAACTGGAGAAACTTCGGGAACAGTTAAAAGAATATGAGAGGGAAACGCCGCCTGAAAAATCGCCGAAAGAGCCTCCGGGTGATGTGCAGACGCTCTGAAACGAAACGCTGATCGGGAAAGGGGTCTGGGCGGTCCCCCCGATATGGGGAATATTTGCCGGGTTCGCTACATGTCGGTTGGATCGATATCGGAATCGGGGATAAGCCCGGCATTTTCAAGCCATGGGGCGGCTTCGCTGTCGCTGGGAGCACGGTAATCTCCCCGGGGAGACAGGGACCCTCCGGAGCCGACTTTCGGACCGTTTGGCACGCAGGTACGCTTGAACTGGGTAGTTTTAAAAAATTTAAAAAGGTATGTTTCCAGCCAGTGCTTGATTTCGGCCAGGCTGTATTGATGCTTTCGATGATCCGGAATATCCGGCCACTGCCCCCGGGTTTTATCTCTCCAGGCACAGTACGCCAGAAAAGCCACTTTAGTGGGAAGATATCCGTATCGGGTGATGAAAAAATTGTTAAAGTCCTGAAGTTCATAGGGGCCTATGGCAGATTCGGTTTTCTGGGCCGGTTGATCATTCGTATCACCGGGGATCAACTCCGGGCTGATTTCCGTTTCAAGAATGTCGAGCAGCACCTCGGACGCCTGAGGATTGAACTGGCGCGTATCGGCAACCCATCGAATCAGATATTGAATCAGGGTCTTGGGTACGCTGGCATTCACGTTGTAATGGGACATGTGATCCCCGACCCCATAGGTGCACCAGCCCAGGGCCAGTTCACTGAGGTCTCCGGTACCCAGTACCAGAGCGTTATTCAGGTTGGCCAGCCGGAAGAGATGAGAGGTGCGTTCGCCCGCCTGAACATTTTCAAAGGTGATATCGTATACTTTTTCGCCTGAAGCATACGGATGACCTATGTCTTTGAACATCTGCATACAGCTGGGTTTGATGTCGATTTCATTGACGTCGACCCCTAAAGATCGCATCAATTTCAACGCATTGGTATAGGTTTTGTCACTGGTGGCAAAACCCGGCATGGTATAGGCCTTGATATTGGATCTGGGCAGTTTCAACCGGTCCATGGTCCGGGCCGCAACGATGAGTGCCTGTGTGGAATCCAATCCGCCGGAAATTCCGATGACCAGATGTTGAAGCCCGGCAGAGCGCAACCGTTTGGTCAGCCCCTGAACCTGGATGTTGTAGGTCTCATAGCATCGCTGGTCCCTTTTGTTCGGATCTGAAGGAATATAGGGAAAACGGGCAAATTCCCTGTCAGGCATCAGCCTGCCTTTCGGAAGATCCATAGTGAACGGTATGGTGCGAAACGCAGTCAAAACCGATTTGTGTGTTCTAGAGTTTTGCGCGTAGCTTTTCATGCGCATGCGATCCTGGGCCAGGCGATCCAGATCGATATCGGCATAAATAATCTGAGCTTCCGGTGAAAAACGTTCGGATTCTGCGAGAAGTGATCCATTTTCGTAAATCACGGAATGACCGTCCCAGGCGAGATCCGAGGTGGATTCGCCGGTTCCGGCGGCGCTGTAGAGGTATGCGGAGATACAGCGGGCCGACTGATTCAGCACCAGATTATGCCGATAGTCTGATTTTCCGACCGTGACATTGGATGCCGAAAGATTACCGATGACCGTGGCGCCGGCCATTGCCGCAAAACTGGAGGGCGGAATCGGGACCCACACATCTTCGCATATTTCAATAAAAAATTTAAAATTCGGAATGGGGGTAACGTCGTAAATCAGGTCTGAGCCAAACGGAATACGGAATTGACCGCAGAGATCAACCGTGCCGGACACGGCATCTTCCGCCGGGTTGAACTGCCTGAGTTCGTAAAATTCGCGATAGTTGGGGAGATAAGATTTGACGGAGATTCCCAATATTCGGCCCTGAAATATCACCAGCGCGCAATTAAACAGGAATGTATTCATTCGTAACGGGGCGCCGACGACCAGAATCAGGTTCAGTTCCCGTGTGCTTTCCAGAAGCTCGCAAAGGGCGTCCTCAACTCGATGAAGCAGGGCATCCTGATGAAACAGGTCTTCATTGGAGTATGCCGACAGCCCCAGTTCGGGGAACACGGCAAAAATCGAGTCATGCTCAGCGGCTTTGGCCGCCGCCTTTATGGTCGTATTGACATTGAATGCCGGATCGGCCACCCGGACTTCCGGGCTGCAGACCGCGACGCGAATAAAACCGTGATGATACAGATTGAAAAACTCAGATGTTTTCATGACTCATTCCGATTCAGCTGTATGATGCTGTTTTATATCTAAAAAATATCCCGGATCGCAATCCCCTCACTTGACAGGTAGTTCTTTATTTTTCCGACCGTATAGTGATCGAAGTGTACCATTGAGGCAATCAATGCGGCATCTGCATGTGCCCGGTTAAATACGTCTTTCAGGTGTTCCGGTTTTCCGGCACCGCCCGATGCAATGACCGGTATGGTAACGGCATCCGTGATGAGGGACGTAACGGTCAGTTCATAGCCGTTATTGGTGCCGTCGGCGTCAATGGAGTTGAGGCAGATTTCACCGGCACCCAGGTCCTGAGATTTTTGAGCCCACTGCACCGCATCGATTCCCATGGGGGTCCGGCCGCCGTTGATCCAGACCTCGTAACCGGATGGGATTTCAGGCGTTATTTCGACTTTTTTGGCATCCATTCCCACAACGATGCACTGGCTGCCAAATTCCAGGGCTCCCCGGGAAATGAGTTCCGGCTTCAGTACCGCGGCGGAGTTGATACTGATTTTTTCAGCGCCGGCATTCAGTACATCGTGCATATCGTTCACCGTTCGAATACCGCCGCCCACTGAAAACGGGATAAAGATGGTTTCCGCGACATTTCGAACCACATCGATCATGATGTTCCGTTTGTCGGAGGAGGCGGTAATGTCGTAGAAAACGAGTTCATCCACTCCCTGTTCGTAGTATTTTTCAGCCATGGCCACCGGATCGCCGATATCCACGTTTCCCTTGAATTTAACGCCTTTGGTGGTCTGGCCGTCGCGAACATCCAGACAGACGATGATTCGTTTGCTCAGCATGTCGCCACCTCCCCGGTCCATTCGGAAAAATTTTTTAACAATTGAAGTCCCGGAGGCCCGCTTTTTTCAGGATGAAACTGGGTGGCGACCACGTTTGCCTTCCCGATAACGGAGGCAAATTCAATACCGTAATCGGTGACGGCGATGAGGGCGTCGACATGGGTCGGTTCCGGATAAAACGAATGCACAAAATAAAACTGGGACCTGGGATCGAGATGGGCCAGTATCGGATGCGGCCGTTTGACGGTGATCGTGTTCCAGCCCATATGGGGAATGACCTTGACATGGTCGGGAAATTTTCGGGCACTGCCGGAGATGAGTCCCAGACAGGCGGTATTATTTTCTTCGCTGCGGTCGAGGATGATCTGGGAACCCAGGCAAATACCCAGAAACGGAGTTCCCTGACGGACCACCTCGCGGATCACCGGACCCAGACCGCGGGAGAATATGACGTCCATGGCTTTTCCGGCAGCACCGACTCCGGGAAATATGACACGTTCGGCCGTCAGGATTTCCTCGGACTCGGCGGTGATGATACACGGAATGCCCAAATGAACCAGGGCCCGGTACACGGACGTCTGGTTGCCGGCCTGATAATCGATAATAGCAATCATGTTCTTTAAATTTCAGCTCCTGATCCGGACAGGCCGGACCTCAAATGGTTGTGATGTGCAAAGGCGTAACCTTTTCACCGACCGATCATTGCGGATTCGTTTGAATGGAATCGATGATCGACGAGGCAATCTGTTCTATTGATTTGTCCAGGAGACATTCGACGGAAATTTTCTCCAGGTAGTCATCGTTCCAGGGTAAATTTATTTCATTGACAATATCCCGGATACGCCCGAATTTGTCACCCAGAACTTCGATTTTATCCGTGACGCTTAGATGTTCCTGAAATTTGACATGAATCAGCAACAGATGATGTATCGTATGATGGGACCCCAGCAGCGGTATAATGACCAGCGGTGCCTGGTCTGATTTCCCCAACCCGGCATAAATGGCGCCGCCGCTGACGAGGCTTTTTTTGGTTCCTTTCAGCGAACTGTTCGGCGTTACCCGGGACGTGAGCTGCAGGGATATGCCGCTGCGGCCGGAAATGGAAATGGTGGTATCATCCTGCGGTTTACCGTGCATGTCCAGGTTGTCGATGTCATACAGGGTGTAACCGGTGATTTCAGAAACGGCTTTTTGAATCCTTCGGGCGTCCTGTCCGTTTTTACTGCTGAGATTTTCCAGAGAGAAATTGAGTTCCCCCAGAAAGTCAAACAGAATGCCTTTCGGGATCTTTGCTTTCCGACTGGTCCCGACCGTCACGGTTTTTGCCTGATGTCTGATGGCGTCAATCGGGCGAGACAGTTCGTCAATGGCACGTCCCAGACAGACGTCCAGCATGTCCAGAGGCGAAGGAGAAGTCCGTTTGGTTTTGAATTCTTCCCAGAAATCTTCCAGCGGCATTTTCCCGATGGCGTATTTCAGCAGAAGTGTGATGTCCGAAGCCGTATCAAGGCTCATTGAAGAGAAAAATTTGCGCTGTCTTCGCGAATGAAATTCCGTGGAGAACTCTTCGATGATTCGAATGAGATCGGGATCTGAAATCTTTTCGTATAACGACGGAAGCGTCTCATCCAGTTCACGGGTTTTAAGCGAAAGCTCCCGGCGGAATTTTCGAAAAAAATTACCGTCTTCATCGATGCTGCGAGCCGCGTAATAGCCCCAGACATGGCCTGCAAGGGTGTTCATTATGACGGAAACCGGAAAGATTCCCTTTGGAACCTGGATGACCGCGTCGGCGATCGGGTCAAACCGGGTTTCTCCCTCATCGGTAATAACGACTACCGATGACGCGTGTGCTTTAAAAATAGCGACGTCTTTGACGATGTCTTCGATGACCAGTTCAGGGGTGCCGGCGGCGCATACGATGATCAGCGGCTCGGAGGAAAGATCGATATGTTTTTTATCCTCGACGATGTCGGATGAAATGGTTTTATAGCATAATTCGCTGAGTTTGATACGGATTTCATCGGCCGCGGTTTTGTTCGGCCCGCTCCCCACGGTGGCCCAGTAAGTTTTTTGCTTGACCAGTTCCCAGGCGAATTTTCGGATACGGTCTTTAATCGCGATGACCCGCTGCATTTTATCCGGTGCCTGTTGCAGTTCTTCAAGCCTGCGCGCAATGCGGTCGTCGGGCAGGGCCTTCATCAGCTGTGAAAAATACAGGGCCAGAATATAGCCGGCGGCGATCTGAGAATAAAACGCTTTGGTGGATGCCACCGACATTTCAATATCTCGTCCGTCGCTGGTGTAAAACACCCCGTCAACCACATGGGTGATATCGGATTGCCGACGGTTGACGATTGCCAGCAGACGTGCGCCCCGTTCTCTGGCCATGGCAACGGCCCGGTTGGTATCCGTAGTTGTACCCGACTGTGTGACGGCGATGATCAATGTGTGGTCGAGCCGTTCTTCGAGAGAAAAACCACTGAGTTCCGACGCGGTTTTGGATTCTATCTGAATGTTTTTGCCTTTCAGGTACAGACTCATGGCCTCGGCGATGGCGGCGCCTGCGATGCACGCGGTGCCCTGGCCGATCAAAAAAATTCGATGGATATGTTTGCCGGCGATATCGTCTTTGAGCCGTTGCGGGACAATGTCGTTGCCCAGGTTGAAGGCCACCTCGGCAGTGCCGGATTTCGAACGGGATATTCGATATTTTCCTCTCAGCGTTTTTTTGAAGGAAAGCGGTGCTTCCAGAATTTCCTTCAGTAGAAAATGCGGGTACTCTTTCCGATCGATGTCCCGGGTAGTGATTTCCGCATGTTGGACCAGTCGGTCGGAAATCTGTATCGGGTGCCCGTCATAATAACAGGCGCTGAGACCGGCCTCTTTCGTATGGTTTGTTTTGCTGAGCGTATAAATCTGGCCACGGGTGGATGCATCTCCTTTTATGCGTTCGGATTCCCCGTCCATTTTAATAAAATTCGGCGTCAGTTCCACCAGTCCGTACAATTCGGAGGAAAACATGTACTGATTGTCGCAAAGACCGATATACAGAGACTGCCCGCTGCCCCTGATGGCCAGAAATACTTTTCCCGGTTCCAGAATGCTCTGTACGGCGATGGCATGGGAGCCTTTAAAATCATTCAGGGCCAGACGAAATGATTCTTTCAGATCATGACCTTCGAAAAGGTATTTCTCGATCTGCAGGGGAATGATTTTGGTATCCGTGGTAACGTGATCGTCGATCAGGCAGACACCGTTGCTTTCAAAGCTTGATCGAAGCTCATGGTAATTGTCGATATCTCCGTTAAGCGCGGCATGGATGGTCCAGTTGCCGGCACCGTAATAGGGATAGTGTTTGACCGTCAGGCATTTGGGATCGGATGTTTCCGTGGTTTCAGAACGCATGAAATTATTGATCGGGTGGCAGTTTTCAACTGTGATGGCACCCACCGAAGCCCATCGGGTATGGGCCATATAAATATCGGATTTCCCTGCTGCGTTTACGGCGGTTCGAAGAATACGGTCGGATCGGATACGGTCGCGAATATACGCGGTGTTTTCTCCCAGTTTACCGGTGACGGATGCTTTTTTGTAGGTAAACGTCATCATGCATGACGGCGTTTGGTCTGCTGTCGTTTCAGAGACATGGATGGAGCCGTCCAGCAGGTCTCCGGAACCGGATCGTTGATTGAGATCATCCATCAGGCCATCGGCCTTTAACGCGTCGTTGAGCCGGTTTAATGCATCGGATCCCGGAAAGCTGAGAGAGATCTGGACCCCGGCCGAGTCCCGGCCCCGGACTTCCAACCGGTCAATGGAGTTAAGCAGCAGATTGATTTCACGATATTTTTTGAACCCTTCCACCGTCAAGTTTGACGGGTGGTCCGAACCGGTCAGGTACAAAATGCGTTCCAGGTTGGAAAAAATGTCCTGGTCCAGTGCCCAGAGGCAGTCTTTGAGAATCGTCAGGGCGGCATTGACAGCTTCCAGCGTCTCTGTTGAAAAAACGGCCGCATGTTTTTCGATCAATGTTTCTTCGTGCCGCAGAAACGTTTTTTGATCATGGATGAGATCGGCAAGCGATTGAATCGCGTCATCCTGAAAAATAAGATGTTCAAGAGACGTGTCCTGTTTGAAACGGCGAATCAGTTCTGACAGGTTTCCAAGCGGTTCTCTGCCGCCGAGATACGCCTGCGCCGAAATGTCCCCGCTTTTCAAAGCCGTAAGATTATTGGACTGAATGGTCTGAAATTCGGTGCGTAATGTTTGGACGATCCGTGGATTGTGGTTCGTTTCGGAATTTATGGTTATGATTCCGGCCAGACCGCAATAAAAGGTTGCCGGCTGCAGCGGGAAAAAAACAATCGAACCAACCGGCACCCGGCGGGGACATCGGCCCAGATATATGTTATGTTTTTCGGCGAAAGCAAAAGCGTTTCGAACCCGTCCGATTATGGGACGCAGAATGTTAAACATGTGCATGCCTTTTTGATTTGGGTTGCTGAAAAATGATGTGACCCCGTTTGATATTATATGGAAGAACGCAGCGCGTCGTATTTTGCGGAAGCCTCTATGAAACGGATAAACAGCGGATGCGGAGACCTGGGCCGTGACTTGAATTCCGGATGAAACTGGCAGCCCAGAAACCAGGGATGGTTGCCGATTTCAACGATTTCCACCAACCGGTCGTCCGGGGACGTCCCGCTGATTCGAAGCCCTTTTTCCGTCAGGAGGTCTCTGTAGCCATTGTTGAATTCATATCGATGGCGATGACGTTCGCTGATAGCGGCTGTCTGGTAGGCATGAAACGCGATGCTGGCGGTTTTAATTTTACAGGGGTAGGCGCCGAGGCGCATGGTAGCCCCTTTATCTGTTATGTGTTTTTGCTCGGGTAAAAGGTCGATGACGGGCCGGCCGGTTGCCGGGTCAAATTCAAAACTGTTGGCGTTCTGCATTCCGCATACATTGCGGGCGAACTCCACCACCGCCATCTGCATCCCCAGACATATTCCAAAAAACGGAATGCCTTGGGTTCGAGCGTGATGAATGGCCTGGATCATGCCTTCGATGCCCCGCTTGCCGAATCCGCCGGGAACCAGAATTCCGCCGACGCCGTCGAGTCGGTCCTGAATTCCGTCCTTTTCAATCTGTTCCGCATCTATAAAGCGAAGCGTTACTTTGCAGTCGTTTGGAATCCCTCCGTGAACGAGCGCTTCATTGAGGCTTTTATACGAATCGGTCAGATCCACGTATTTGCCGACGATGGCGATACATACTTCATGTGTCGGATTCTTGAGTTTGTTTACCATGGACTCCCATTCGACCAGCTGAGGAGAGAATGCCTTTAAATCAAGCAGTTCGATAATTTTTTTATCCACCCCTTCTCTGTGGTAATTCATCGGGACTTCATAAATACATTCCACATCTTTGGCGGTGAATACGGCGTCGACTCCCACATTACAGAAAAGAGAAATTTTGGATTTGATCGGGTCGGATAATTCATTTTCGGATCGGCACAGCAGAATATCCGGTTGTATCCCGATTTCACGCATGGCTTTGACACTGTGCTGGGTCGGTTTGGTTTTGACCTCCCCGGCTGTTTTGATGTAGGGAACCCAGGTCAGGTGTATAAAAAGGGCATTGGATTTTCCGATATCATTACCCAGCTGGCGAATCGCTTCCAGAAACGGAAGGCTTTCAATGTCGCCGATGGTACCGCCGATTTCCACCAGCGCCACATCGTAGCCCTCAGCGGCTTTTTGAATGAATTCCTTGATTTCATTGGTAATATGGGGGATAACCTGAACGGTTCCGCCCAGGTACAGGCCCTGTCGTTCTTTGGAAATGACCGAAAAATACACCTGACCGGTGGTCAGATTGTTTTGACGTCCCATCCGGGTATTGCTGAAACGCTCATAATGGCCCAGATCCAGATCGGTCTCGGCGCCGTCGTCGGTAACAAACACTTCCCCGTGTTGAAACGGGTTCATGGTACCGGGATCCACATTGATATAAGGGTCCAGTTTCTGGTTTGTAACCTTCAGCCCGCGGCTTTCAAGAAGGGTTGCGATAGAAGCGGCGGCAAGGCCCTTGCCCAGTGATGAGAGAACGCCGCCGGTAATGAAAATAATTTTGGTTGTCATGGTATCCGCCTGTTTCAATTGGTGTTCATTCGGTTTCCGGCCGGCCGGCAATTCATGATGGAATACGAAGATTCAATCCCTGGTTTTTTGTTTCCCGATATAAACAAAATGGTTCGGCGCCGGCCCGGCGTGGAACACAGGAGCCTTTTATGGGTTTCACTGACGATTTGAGAACGAAAATTTAAAATTCGTTCCTGAGCAGGTCCCCGACATCAAACACGCTTCGGGATTCGCCGGTCAGGAATTTCGGGACATGATAACTTTTCGCCCCTGAATCTGAAATGTTTTACAGACTCTCCTTGATTTATAAGAGATCCGGTAAACCAGGATAATCTAATTCCTTTAGATCCAAAGTATATATGCCATTGTAAATGGATAGGCAACCCTGAATTTGTCGAGGTTGTGCCCGGGCATAACGTTCTGTTTCTCATCGGTTGACTTACTGGTTCCGTAGTACGTGACGCCGGTTCCCCGCTATTTATTCCCGGCGATACGAAACCGTTTGGGATCGATGAGGTATTTTTTGATTCGAAGCCCCAGGATTCTCTCTGTAACTCCGAGGACTTTCGAAGCCTTGGATATATTCCCGCTGGAGGTTTTCAACGCATCCATGATCAAATCACGTTCCAGGTTGTCAAGCGCCCATTGCATGGTGCCGTGGTAGGCCGTTCCGCTGGAATGTGACGTCTGAAGAGACGGGGGAAGATGATAGCCATGGACGACTCCGTCGTTGCTGAGCAGAACGGAGCGTTCAATGCAGTTTTCGAGTTCTCTTACATTGCCGGGCCAGTGGTAACTCATGAACATGTCGAGCGCCGGCGTGGAAATGCGTGAAATTTTTTTGTTGTTGCTTTTGGCGTAACGCTCGACAAAGAAATCGGCCAGGAGCGGGATGTCGGTTTTTCGTTCTCTGAGCGGCGGTACGTAAATCGGGAATACATTCAACCGGTAATACAGGTCCTCTCTGAAAGTTGACTCTTCTATCAAGGCTTCGAGGTTGCGGTTCGTGGCGGCGATGACTCTGACATTGGCTTTCAGTGTGGAACTGCCGCCGATACGTTCAAATTCAAGCTCCTGAAGGAATCTCAAAAGTTTGATCTGTACGGTGGGCGGAAAATCACCCACCTCATCGAGAAAAATAGTGCCGCCTTCGGCCAGCTCGAAGCGGCCCTTTCTCTGAGAAATGGCGCCGGTAAACGCGCCTTTTTCATGGCCGAACAACTCGCTTTCCAGGACGGTTTCGGGTAGTGCGGCACAGTTGACCTTGATAAACGGTTTGTTTGCCCGGGGACTGTTGTAATGAATGGCATTTGCCACCAGTTCTTTTCCGGTGCCGCTTTCACCCCGGATCAGGACGGTGGCGTTGCTGCTGCTGACCTGGGCGATAAGTTCGTAAACCTGCTGCATGCTCTTTGATTTACCGATGATGTTCGACGGATGAAACCGTTCTTTGAGTACATTCTGAAGACGAAGGTTTTCCTGAATCAGCAGGTCCCGTTCTTCCTGGGCTTCCCGACGGAGTTGAACCGCCTGGGCTACCATGGACGCGATGATGGACAACAGCCGCAGATCTTCGTCTAAAGACACGGATTCGGCAAACAGCCGATCGGCGCTCAGGGTGCCGATCACCTCGTTTCCGATTTTGATTGGAACGCATATAAACGAGATGTCTTTTTTCTGTAAGTTTTTTCGAGAACCGGTTCTGTTTAAAAACAGCGGTTCGGCCGAGATGTGGGGAATGACGGCAGGCTCTCCGGTTTCCGCGACTTTTCCGGTGATTCCCTCTCCAATTCTGTAGCGGCCTTTTTTCATTTCGTTTTCTGAAAGGCCGTGGGCTACATCGATGAAAATTTCACCGGTTTTTCGGTTCAGAAGCGTCAGTGTGCCGCGAGACATGCCCATTTTTTCGGCAAGGGCGTTGAGCACCAGGCCGACCACTTCCCGCAGATCGATGCACTGGCTGAGTGCCTGGCTGACATCCCACAAAAGAGAAAGCTCCCTGACCTCTCGGTGAACATTTAATGTTGGATTTGCGTAAACGGGTTCCATGACGCACACTTTTTTGTTGGATATGTTTTAATATGAAGGCATTGGATTAAAAATTCAGAGTGTGTAAGCGCGTTAGAAAATAAATTAAATATATCAAAAACAACAAAAATGTCAAAAAATATATTGATTTATTTTTATGCGACGCCAGGGCTTTTGATAAAAATCTTTAAATAACAATAAGTTGTTTTAAATAATAAATTATGTGAGAAGGAAGTTGCTACGTATATGTAATTTTGAATGATATGGTTCGTGGGTATGCCTGTCGTTTGAAACAGGAAATCGGGTTTGTTTCATTCATTTCCCCCGAACAATGATGGGCGGGGGAAATGAATGGAAAACTATCAGATTTACACGAGATGTGGGAATGGTTATCCCTTGGCTACCGACAGTTTGGGGTGATTTTTATGCAATTTCAGCAGCCCCAGTTCGGTGAGCTGCTCGCGACTGACGGTTGACGGTGACTGGGTCAACGGGCAGTACGCGCTCCGGTTCTTCGGAAATGCAATAACTTCACGGATTGAAGGGGTTCCCAGGATCATGGCAACGACCCGGTCAAGGCCGAAGGCCAGGCCCCCATGAGGCGGGGCTCCGTATTCCAGGGCCTGAAGGAAAAAACCGAATTTTTCGGTCATTTCAGCATCGGTCAGCCCCAGCGCCTTAAAGATACGGGTCTGTAACTCTTTGGTATTGATTCGAATACTGCCTCCCCCCAGTTCTTCTCCGTTGACTACCAGATCGTAGGCCCGAGAGTCCAGACCGAGAAGCGCATCTCGGTCTTCAGGATCGAAATCGGACCGGTCGGGAGCCGTAAACGGGTGGTGGTTGGAAGATATGCCGTCATCGTTTTTCTGAAAGAGCGGAAAATCCGTTACCCACACCGGAGAATAGGCGTTTTCGGGGATCAGCTTCAGCCGATTGGCCAGGTGGAGACGAAGCAGCCCCAATACCGAGGTAACGACGTCGTAGGACGTGTCGGCAATCATCAGGATAACGTCGCCGTCTTTTGCATCAAAGCGTTCGATGATACCGCGTTGCTCCCCCTCGTTGAAAAATTGCACGATGTTGGATTCCAGCTTGCCGTTGACCACGCGCATCCAGGTCATGCCTTTGGCGCCGAAGCCGGGTACGATCTGTTTTGCATATTCGTTTTGCAGAACGTTTTTGCTCAATTTGTCGGATTGGCATTTGACATTGATACCCTTGATGCATCCACCGCGCTGAATAATCTGTTTGAAAATTCCGTATCCGGTACCGGCAAAAATATCCGTGGCTTCAATAAATCGGAGCCCGAATCGTAAATCCGGCCGGTCAGATCCCGTGCTGTCGATGGCTTCCCGGTATGTCATGCGGGGAAACGGCCTGGGCAGATCGATTCCGCCGATCTTAAACATTCGGACGGTCATTTCTTCAAACAGTGCGTATATGTATTCTTCGTCGATGAAAGAGGCCTCGACATCCAGCTGGGTGAATTCGGGCTGCCGGTTGGGGCGAAGATCCTCATCCCTGAAACAGCGGGTAATTTGGTAATATCGTTCAAATCCACCGATCATGAGCAGTTGCTTGAACATTTGAGGCGATTGCGGAAGCGCATAGAAATGTCCGGGATGAACCCGACTGGGTACCAGATAATCCCGCGCGCCTTCCGGTGTTGTTTTGGTCAGTATGGGGGTTTCGAGTTCGATAAATTCCTTTTCATCGAGAAAATTTCGAATGCATTTGTAAATTTGATGCCGTTTGACGAAGTGGTTCTGCATGGTTGATCTTCTCAAATCCAGGTACCGGTACTGGAGTCTCAAATCCTCAGAGACCGATTCAAGGCTTCGGGCGGTTGCTCCTGCGACCATCGCTTTTTCGGATATGGTAAACGGCAGGGTTGCGGATGAACTCAAAATGGTCAGATCGGATGCAACGACCTCGATCTTCCCGGTGGAGATATTGGGATTTTCGGTGCCGTCTGCACGTTCAATTACGCGTCCGGTAACGGCAACGCAATATTCGTTCCGCAGGTCGGCGGCTCTCCGGCAAATCTGCTCGGGGCTATGTTCAGGACTGAAAACAACCTGTACAATGCCGCTTCGATCCCGCAGATGAATGAACAGCACTTCGCCGTGATCCCTGAGTGCGTCCACCCATCCCTTGAGGTGGATTTCGCGGCTGATATCGGGTAGACCAAGGGTCCCGCATTTTGAACGACGCATATCTATCATTGAAACTATAACCTTTCTATATTGAATATCTGTGGCATTGAACCGATATCACGGAAAAATAAATCCCCGGCTGTGCGGATGGTTGAAAATTCGGCTTGCATTCCGAATCTGAATTTCACAGGGAATCGGCAGACAGATATGAAAAGTGATCATTGCCGGATAGACCTTGAATTTAAACCGGAATTCGACACAAACATGGAGAATTTATTAATTTCGAGATCCTGAAAATTCGAGGAGTGAATAGAATAAAAAAATATGCTGCTCCTGATCGAATTTTAATTATAAATTCGAAATATTTGCAAATGATTTGAAAAAAATCAAGAATAAAAAAGGCGTGAGACCCGGAAAATCGGATTTACGAAGTCTTAACCCCATTGTTTGTTTGGGTTTGGTTCTAATGCGTGCTATGCCCGCAACCCAATTCCCATGGAATTTTCGTTACAAAAAACTTTTTTATTTTCTATCGCCCGTTCGCTTCGCTCGAGGCACAGAGAACGCAGAGCCCAAAATCGCCGTCGAGGGGCTCTGCGTTCTCCGCGTCTCGAGCGAAGCGGGCGGTAAATATATCCGACAAAAAAACAGGCCGTTGAAAGCGCCCGCCCGACGAGTCGTCAGAAGCGGTATATGTTTCTCAAACGAGGGTTGCTGATTTTTTTTGCGATGTAAATCAACCTCTTTCCGGCAGAGGCGCCGTCCAGAACCTGCGTCACATGTTGCCACGCCCAGCCCGGAAGACCGGTATAGTAAAAGCAGTTCAACATCAGACCGATCCGTGAACCCACCGCTCTGCGACTTGGAGGCGTCTTCGGATTCAAATGCCGAAGCGGATGATTCCCCCCGTGTATGATTCTTGCCGTGTCGAACCGGGACCGTTTCGTGGAACGGAAATGTTGTGGATACGGCATGTTCATCAAGTGATGCGCGATTTCGATATAAGCGTTTAACGGATGTTGCAGATGATGTCGTTCGGCCGTTCGGTTCCATCGTTTCCAGTCGATACCATTGCCGTATGTATGACTCAGAAAAACGAATTCAGCCAGATGATACAGCGGTACCATGGATCGAATATACCCCCGGTCCTGAATCAGAGTGTGCAGGGCGTTGTGAAGCATCCGGTCGGTCGGATTCAGGAGAAAAGCTGATTCGCCTGCCAGAACCGTCGGGTGGCGGTTGTTCCAGCACTTTTCCGGATTCAGAACGGCACCGGCCTGTCCGCTACATACCTTGAAATGTATTTCGATGGATGCCGGGGTGCCGGGCAGCATATACCGGGGCAGATGATGCCCGCGGAGTCGCCGGGCCGGGTTTGTTGCCTTCCCGGATTCGGTTTCGGCCGTTCGGACAAATCCCATGCCCTTCATCAGGGCTTCAGCGGCGTCAAGGTGTTTCAGCCGTACGAGCAGGTCCGCATCCGGCAGCATCCGGGCTCCGGGATCCCCGTGATACAGGCCGTCGCAGAGGCAGGCGGCACCTTTCAGAAAGATGGCGTCGATGCCGGATGCATTAAACTGATTCAGAAGATCGGTCAGTATCTGTTTCAGCGACTGGTTTCGATCCGTGTTCATGCGATACAGTTCCTGCAGATATCGCTGAAGCTCGATCGGTACCAGCGGCAACAGACCGTCATTGGCCAACTGAACGTACCACAGGGGGGCGCATAGATGCGTGTTGGCCGCGAAAACCAGCTGTTCCCAGCCGATATCGGGTGATCTGCAAAGCCGCTGCAACCGGTTCAGTTCGTCATCGGTTTTAAACGGTGTCAGAAAGGCTGCCACGAGCTGATACGGCATTGGAAGATTCAAAGGACGTGCGCGGCGACGGTAACGTCTCATAGCGTATCTCCGTGGAATCGGGAGTCGATGATATCGGCGGCTTTGTTCGCGTCGGAAAAAGGCAGGCGGAAGCAGGGCGTCCGCTCGATCAGGTGGAGGATGGTGCTGATGTCGGGAGCTTTCAGGTCGCGATTCGATGATACCGTCATGAACAGCCGGTTTAACGCGTCAGGTTTGGAAATTCTAGCTAAACGCGTCGGGTTGTGTTTGCGAAATGTTGGAAAAATAAATGCCCGTATCACGGCGCGGGCGTCCGACGGCAATCGGGTCTGTTTCGGAGGCGGGACGTAGGCCGTTTGTCTGCCGTCCGGACGACGATAAAAAAAGGCCCGCTTCAATTCCGGGTATCCGGAAGCCATAATATCAAGAGATCCGGGCTTGATGCTCATGGGCATCGGAAACGGCGTAACCGTCCGGTCTTTGATATCGACAACGGCCAGTTCGTCGGAATAAAAATCATAGCCGCGGCGGAGCAGCAGAGCGGTCAGGGTGGTCTTTCCGGCTGCGGAACCTGCCGGCAGCATCAGCACCTGCCGGGAATTTCCCACGACGGCGGCGTGAAACAACAGTTTATGTTTTAGAGATCCGGTTGCACATTGAAAAAAAACAGGCACCAGACAGTTCGGCAGCGTATCGGATGGGACCCGGCAAAACTGCCGGATTCCGTTGACATGAATGTCTCTTCGATTGTCGGAAAGGCCGGGGGGCTCGATTCGAATGCGCGTATGTGGCGTATCCGAGGATTCGGGAACTTCGAGATGAACAAAAGCGGAAAGAAATTGTGCGTCTGAAGATGAAGGCGCTTCCATTACCAGTTCGATGACGTGCCGACCGATCCGATACGTTTTTCGATGTGCAGGCGCGTTAATAGATGCCCTGTTTTTGATGGAAACGGACCCGTTCAGAGGGGCTGGATGTCCGGAGCAGGCACCATCGAGCGATGCCGGTTTACGGTCGGGCTGAAGAGACGTCCCACCCGGCGGCTCAGTGATTTTTCCCCCGGCCAGCAGCCCCGCCTGTAAAAAAGAACCAACGGTCCGTGAAACATCCAGACGGGCGGTGTTTTCGGATACGGCAAACCGTTTCCGGTATGTTTTTGTCAGATGCTCGAGTGAAACGGCCGAATCCAGAAGACACCAGATGACGGCCGATGTGAGATTCAAACACCATAGTCTGCGGGTACCGGGGCGAAACAGCACGCCGCCGTCAATGAACGGGAAAAACAGGACCTTGTCACATGGCTTTATTCGACAGGAAGGCTGCGTCAAATAACGTGTCTCGGTATCCGGTGAGGGATTCTGGTTTTTTGCTGCCGCCGGCCCATCACTCATCTTGTTTCAACTTCCGATATTTATAGCGGTGCCAGCTTTCGTTGTCCGGCTGGTTTCCCTGTCCGGGGTTCCATGATTGAGCGGCCCCGGCTTTTTCCACCAGCAGAGAGACGACCAGTGGAGTGGTATAGGCCGCATATATACTGCGACGCAGAAAATCACGGCGTTCGCTGGATGACAGGTCTTTTTCCGATTCAGGCGGGTCGGGTGGTTTCGGGTTCATAAGCGTTTGCTCCTGTGTGAAACGTGAGAAATGCGATTGGCCGGTTGGCAGTCGTCGGCATCAGGAAAGCACCGTTCGTCAGGCGTCGCCGGGAACATTTGCAATGGTGAAATATTGCCATGGTTTCGGAATCCAATCGTGTTTTTTTCAGACAGCTGCACATGAAATGAATCCGGTACCGGTCCACACACAACGGCCCCCAGGACCATAAACAGCAGGGCGTTTGCAGGGATGTGCAGATTGAAATCACATATGCTGTGAATCAGTATGGCTGTGATGCCGGCCATGGCGCCCAGAGTCCATGAGCGAATACGCCGACTGGGATGTTTCAGCCTGGCCGCGCCGGTTCTGAATAGAACCCATAGCGTCCAGACCATCAGCAACGCCGCAGGCAGGCCCGTTTCGGCAATCAGGTGAAGGTAGTCGTTGTGTGCCATAAAAAACTGTTGAACGAGTCCCGGCGGTTGATACTGGGTAAATATCAGTGCAAATGTACCCGGACCGGTTCCCAGGAACGGATGGTCCTGAATCATGTGCAGAACGGATTGCCATATGTAAATTCGAACCGTCATGCCGGGTGTTTGACTGCCGTTGCCAAGCGTCAGCAACCGTTCGACCGCGGGGGTGCTGGACAGAATGATGACCGTCAGGGCCGCAAGCGCGGTGACGACCGACAGCGTCCACGTTTTGCGATGACTCCGGCGGCTCAAGAACGGTAACATGGTCGCAATCAGGACCAGACTGCCTGAAAACCCGATCCATCCCCCCCGGGACAGTGTCAGGGTCAATGCCCCCGCCTGTATACATGCGATGTAGAGCAGGATAAAACGCCTGAAATGGGATGCGGCGTATACGGCCATACACAAAGCCAGCGGAAGGGTCATTTCCAGGTAGCCTGCCATATGATTGCGATTGCCGAAGGTGGATGTCAGTGACAGACTGCTTTGAGGGATATCCGTGTAATTCCAGCACGAAAACGGATTGAGCCCGAACGCTTTGGCCAGACCGAAAACCGAAAGAAAAGCGCTTGAAAGAACAAACAGCCGCATCATCCTCTCCAACCGGCGTCGGCTCCGGGTGACATGAACGACCCAGTAATAGATCATTATATAATTGATCAGCAGCAACAGCGCTCTGAGACTGGTTGCCCGGTGAACCGACAGGGCGGTTGAAAGTCCTGCATAAACGACGATGCAGGCGATCGGCCGGTCCAGGGGGGTGCGAATCCAGCGCCATTCCGAATTCCAGGCGTATTGGATCAGGACCATTGTCAGTCCGGTCGTCGTTGCGATATGGATTGCCGTAACCGCCCATGGCTGAACACTCCCCCTGAGCAGAGGGGTGACAACCAGCAGCAGCAGCAACAGATAATGGCTGAAACGGTTCAATGATGTCGTCATCAGATCAGTTTACAACCGGGAAGTACTGGACGGTCCCGGTGATGTTAAGCATTTCAGTTCACGATACCGTTTTCGATAATACGTCGGATCGGATGCAAGCCCGGTCGCTTCGCTAAGATACCCTATCGCCTGTTCAATATGCCCCATACGGGCATACGCTTCTCCGGCCCGGGCATAATAGCCGGCATTGCGCGGGCTTAATTCAATGGCGGATTTCCAGTCAGCGGCGGCGTCCGAAAAATTTTGTGATTTCCATCGAATCCGGGCCCGGTGATGATACAGTCCGGCCGAAGGCCTGGAAGCTGCTTTCAACGCCAGACCGGCTTCTGATTCGGCGCGCTGAAGTTTTCCCTGCCGGATCAATGCCTGAGAAAACAACAGGTGATAGCGACTGGTTGTCGGATCTAAAACAGTGGCTTTCTGACTGTGAAGTTCCATGGCGTCCCACTGTTTTTCAAATTGGTCGATCCGGGCCAGTTGATAAAAAGCCTCGGCACGGGGGGCATTCCGGTTCATTTCGTCAAGAACGAGGCGGGCTTGACGGTATTCTTTCAAGTCCATATAACTTCGGGCGATCAGGAGATTCGTCATCGGGAACACCCGCAATTGGGGACTGTGGATCTGAAACAACTGAATCAGCGCTTCGGAGGCCTTTTCCCCGCGATATGCTTGATAGATTCGTTCCAGGTCCGTGTCCATGCAATGGCTGTCGTGAAGGCTTCGAATAAACGCGTTCCCGGCATCTTCAATTTGCCGGGCTTTCAGGAACAAATGGCCCAGTCGCATATAATCGTCCCTGCCGGCCCCGGAGACTTTATTTTCAAGTGCCTGTCTGAATTCATTCAGAGCGGTTTGCCAGTCTGATTCCCCGGCGGCCAGAGACGAGAGCGCACGATGCGCGGACTCGATACAGATCCCCTGTTGAATGGATTGGGCAAGACCCATCCGAAGTTGAGTTTTCATTTCGGGGGACCAGAAGGGCTCTTTTTTCAGCACAGCGACACAGTCTGGATAAATTCGGGCCATGTCGGCAACCATCGGCAGCAGTTTGTCGGTTTTGTTTCGGCTTGCCAGATATTTTATCAGCGCATAACGATATTGAATGCTGTTGGGGCGTAATTGAACGGCTTTTCTGAAAAGAGACTCGGGGGCATAGGCGGTCGAATCGGAGCGAAGTGTTTCCAGAACGGATTCGGCTTTGGCCAGACCGTAAATGGATTCAACGCTTAACGGGTTCAGCCCCACGGCTTTTTGATACGATTGCCGGGATTGCCCCGCCAATTGTGAGGCCATAGCCGGATCCGATACAAACGATGCCGTTTTCAGGTATGCCTCGCCCTGTCTGGTGAAAATCGGGCCGTATGCGGGGTCCCATTCCGCGGCTTTTTCCAGACAGCGTGCGGCCAGTCCGTAACAGCCGTCATGAAATAATCGGTTCGCCTCCCGGCAATAGTACCGGCTGACAAGGCAAACGCCAAGATGATAGTGAACGACAATCGAAATGCCGACGATAATGCCGACACCGCCCCAGCGCCTGGCCCTTTCGGACAACAACGCTTTATGATGAAATGGATCGTTTTCCGTAACCATTCGGTTTTTAACCTTCAGTCGTGAGTCGTGCCGTAATACGAATAATAATTGTAGTAACTTTTTGTGTCGACATCCGCCTTGTTTATTACGACACCGATCAGATTCGCTTTTGCATGCCGGAGCTGATCCACTGCTTTTCGGATCAGGCCCCGGTTGACCCGGCCCGACTGTACGACAAAAACGACCCCGTCGGTCTGGGGCGCCAGAAGCAGTGCATCACTGGCGGGAATTAAGGGCGACGAATCGATCAGCACGATGTCAAATTTTTTTTTCAGATATCCCATCAGGTAAGCGAGCTGAGCCGAACCCATTATATCCGTAGGGTTGGGGGGCAGCTTTCCGGACGGTATCAGATACAGGTTGGGGGAAATTTCGACGATGATCGAATGGATCCGCTCCTGAAGAAACGGGGTGGTTTCCTCCCCCACAATGATTTGTTGATACAAGCGACGGAAATCGACCGGATTGAAGGCCGGCGTAATCAGTTCGGGTTCCGTTACGTCCTGAAACCCGTATCGTGGGTGTTTCATTTGAAAAACGGCACGGAGTCCCTCCAGCATCTGGATATTCAGCGGACTTTTCAAATCGGTTTCGTTTACCAGCCCCATGCTGATCAGGATAAAACCCAGTTTCTGATCTATTTCCCGCTGCCGGCCAATGGCCAGGTTGATATGGTCGCGAGTGACCATTCCTCTGTCAACCAGTATGTTGGCCAGTTTTTTTTCTTCAGGTTTGGTCAGCCAGTTCAAATCTTCGAGTTCCCCGTTCATAAAAAACAGCTCTATTTCGTCTTGATCGTCCATCAGTTTGAGGATTCCCGATTTTTTTTGAAACGACAGCAGCCTGAATACATCGCTGATTCCCATTTTATCCAGACTTCCGGTACGGATATTCATACCGAAGACATCCAGCAGAAGCCCTGTTAATCCGTGAGATGCCCTTGAGGATGCCAGACGACTGAGCATGGGTTTTCTCAGATCAGCGTCCAGCATGAGTACCGACTTTCCGGATTTGGCCAACGTAAAGCCCAGGTTCGCAAGCACGCTGGTTTTTCCTTCCTTCTGCCCTGCGCTGGTGATTAAAAGGGACCGGAACGTTTTGTCCATGAAGGAAAAATGAATATTGGTCTGCAGGGTCCGAAATGCCTCGGCAAATCGGGACTCGGACGGCTGGTTGGCCAGAAATATCTGCTCCAGCGTTTGATCGGAACTGAACTTCAGCGCTGCTTTCAAGTGCGGCCTCCACCTTGTCTTGAAATATCGGATGCGACTCCTGACCGGCCTTGCTTTTGAAGCGTCTTATCCGCTTTTGGAATCACGGATAACACCGGCAGTTCGAGATATTTCAGAACGTCATTTTCATTGCGGATGGTGCGGTCCATGTATTCGATTAAAAAGGCCAGGCCCGTACCCGACATTAACCCGACAACCAGGCTGAGCAGCAGATTGAGTTTTTTCCGGGGCTTGATCGGAGACATGGGGACGGACGCTTTTTCAACGATTCGTATATTGGAAATGTCAAGGTTGTCCTCGACATGGGTTTCCTTGATCTTCGACAGCAGGGTGTTATACAGATTCTGGTTCGTGTTTACATTTCGCTGCAGAATTCGGTATCGGAGTTCTTTGCGGTTGGTTTCAAACGCATCTTTTTCAAAGTCCGCTATGGTTTTTTCCAGAGCCTGCTCCTTGGCGTGGAGAACCGATCGTTCCGCCTGCATGTGGCCGACTTCTTTTCTGATTTCATTCTCTAGATTTGTACGGGTTTTTTTGATTTTACCTTCCATCTGAATGATTTTTGGATGTTTTTGCCTGTAGGTTTTCCCCAGTCGATTGAGTTCGAGTTCGGAGTTCAGGAGCGTCTGGTACAGGTTGTCGATGATGTGATTTCGGATCAGAGTGCGCGCGCTGACGACATTTCCGTCTGCGTTGATCTGCCGGTTGATTTTTGACAGCTTTGCGTCGAGTTCCAGGCGATTGTGACGTGTCTGGAGGAAGGCATCGTTGAATTCCTCAATTTTCTGGGTGATGACATTTTGCTTGCCCTTGATGGAAAATATTTTTTCATTTTCTTTGTAAGCCTGAAATTCGCGTTCGGCGTCTTCGAGTTTTTTCTTGACGTCGTACAGCTGATTCTGAAGCCAGGTCAGGGTGTTCCTGGAGGAGGATACCCGGTTGGAGATATCGAACTCGATGTAACGGGCCGCCAGATGATCGGCGATGTCGGCGGCCATGACCGGATCCGTATCATTTACATGGATTTTCAGCAGCCGCGTCTCTCTGACCTGCTGAATATTGATTTTCGATTTGAGTGTATACGCCATGGAAGTGAGACGGTCGGGAGAAGGGATTGCCGGTCGATCGTCTCTGAAAATAAGACCGATGTTGTGTTTGACCTTTCGAAACCAGTCTCTAATCGGTGACGCGGGCGAGACGGTCAGCGGGGAATTCGTTTGATTCGGTTTGATGGATGCGGCAACCTTTTCAAGCACCGGTATGGAGGTAATCAGCTTGAAATGGGTGTTGAAGGTCAGCATTTGTGAAGAATAATTTTCAAAGTCCAGTATTTCACCGGTCAATGGGGAGGTATTTCGTTCTTTGTCGATGACCAGAACGGCCGTTGCCTGGTACACGGGTTGCATCCTGAACGTCATCAGCATGGTTGCGGTGACGACGACAATCAGTACGGCCGTGATTAACCATTTATGTTTTAACAGAACATCGAGATAGTCCGCCAGATGGATGAGTTGTTCACTTTCCTGCGGGTCCATAATCATCATATAATCTTTTGATGGCTGATCAGGGTCACGGAACTAATAAAATCCATAAGGATTGCTCAGAATATTCGGAGTCTCGCATACTCGCTTACCTGTTCGTCTTCAAGGCGTATCAAAGCGTGCATACTTTGTTGTACGTGCGCTTTGATGCAACGCAGAAGACGGACAGATAGACAAGCAAGACTGTGGAATTTATTAGTTCCGGGGCCCTTAAAGCCAGGTTTCCGGAATGTGAAGCAAATCGCCGGGCTTCATTTCAATATCCGGTGTAAGGCCTTTTTTAATTTCATTCAGGTCAATTTTAATGACGGCCTGACGGTTTTTATCTTTCCGAATGATTCGCGCTCGGTTCGGTTCCGCAAATTTTGCGAATCCGCCCGCCATGATACAGGCGTTGAGCGCCGTTAATCCGGGCTGGTAGTCGTAAACCCCGGGTTTTTTGACTTCTCCTTCGACATAAATTTTAGATTCGGCCGGATTGAAGGCTTTTTCCTGGGGAATATACACCACGTCACCGGTTTTCAGGGCCATGTTTTGCGTCATGTCGCCCTGATCCAGAAGTTTTTTCAGGTTTACCTTCACAGGGGGGGGCTGTGAAACGAGATGATCGAGATTGCCGGTAACATCAATTCTTTCAACGGAATCTCGAAGGATGTAAGCGATGCCGCCTCGATGGGGGGTGACGCCTCCCGCTTTGGCGATCAGTTCCAGCAGGGTGGTCTCCGACGTCATCTCGTACAGCCCCGGATGCTTGACCGCACCGGCAATATAGTGCCGAAGGTTGTGATATTCCTTGATTTTTATATTTATTTCGGGATTGACAAAATAATCCTTTCCCAATGGTTTGCAAATTTTCGATTCCAGTTGGGGGAGGGTACGCCCCTCGGCCTTGATCTGGCCGATGAACGGTACGTTGATCATACCGTCGCCGGAAACCGTCAGATCGATATGATGCTGGAGTTCTCCGCCCGCAAAAATTTTCAGGGTAAGGATGTCCCGTGGACCGATATGGTAGGTTTTCCCCTGTGAGAAACAAATGCCGAAAGATACCGGAATATATACCAGGGCCACAAGTAAAACGATATACAGTGATTTAAAAGAATTCAGCTTCATATCAGCGAATCAAATGAGCATAGCAGTGTTTGTGTTCAGGGAACCTTAGGCGTCAGCCGGAACTCAGATCGTATTCGAAATTAACCGTAAATTTTAAGAAGTTGTTTTTATAATCACATCCGTACAGGTTTGATTCGCGGGTTTCTGAGCCGGCTTCAGCGGAAAATGCCAGCCCCTCAGCCATTAAGTATTTCAGCTTCACCGCGCATGAAACCGTCGTATCTTCCCTTAACTCTAAAATACCTTCCTGGGTTATTCCATAATCAGTTTTATAATAACTTGTTTTATAATATCCATTGATATTTGTCATGATTTTTTTAAAAAAAAGATGGCCGGCTTCCAACGTGAATCGTCGGGCGATAAAATAGACATCGCCGCTGCCGGTGTCGTTCAGGTTGCGTTCTGCCGTCACGTTCAAATAGCTTCGGGGATCTGGTTCGGGATTTTCCGGATAACGGGCTTTGATGCATATCCGATAAGTTGAAGTCCGGAGATCTTCCGGAAAATTTTTTTCAAAATCGCGTTGATGAATCCCCCCGCCGGCTTCCAGGGAAACGTATTTATACTCTTTTTTCAGAATGAGCCCGAGTTGCTTGGATCGATATCCCGAACTGGCTTGGTCATAAGTGTGTCGCCAGTGTTGATATTCCACATCCAGAAGCGCTGTTCGGGTAAAATTGTAAATCAGATCAAACAGAGTTCTGTGCTCGGTTGAGTTTTCAGAAACCGATTGCTTGTAATCGATTGTTGTATGGCGGTAGCGCAATGCGGTGGAAAATCGGTTTTCAAATTCATAGAAAAAAACGGGAGTGAAACGATTGATGCCGTATCTGTCCCGGCTGACGGATTCGCTGAAAATATCGGATCGAGCGGCGTCCCGGGTCATGTAATAGGAATCATCCAGCCCGATGACTACCCGGTCAAAAGGACGGGTCCGTGTTTTCAGAATTCCCAGATGACCGATATAATTGTTTTTGTTTGAAGCAAAATTATTCGACGACGCTTCATGGGCACGGTAGTAATTTGCGTGAAGGGAATATGTGAGTTTCAGGAGGCTTCTGGCGGTTTTAATGCCCGCGGCAAGGCCGGGTTTAATGACCCGGGTATCCATGCCGTGCGGGTTGCTTTCGGACTTGAAGTAGTTGCTGTCGACCTGGTATTCAGCGGATATTTGCGGAGTGATAATGATTTTGGGAGATGAGTGACAAACGTTTGGTATCTGCCAAAGCAATAAAAGCATCGCCGCTGCTTTGAAGCGCATATCAGGAATTATTCCAATCATTAAAAAAATCAGTGCCGGTCAGCGGTTATAAAAAATAAAAAATCAATTTCGGATCAACGACTCGCTTTTTGCGCTGCGACGTTTTAATCCGTGGGTCCGGGAGTTTTTTCTATAATTATCATTGCGGTTATATCGGGCTGGCCGGTTCGCTGTCCTGGATAGGGGGATCTTCCGCCAGGGGAAGGTCCAGGGTGGAACGGGAAGGGGCGTCATAGGCTTCCGCCGGTCCTGGAACGGCCCCGAATTCGAGGGAATTCTTCATGAGCGTTGCAATCCGGTCTTTAAGGCTTTCTGCCGATGCCACGGACTGCTTTGCAATGTTTACGTCTTCCGGTTCCATGCTGGTCCGGATGATGCGATTGAGAGAGTCGATAACTTGTCCCAGGGCTGTTTTCAGCTGAATTGCCATGTCAAAGACGTATTGGGCCGGGTTTTCGTTTTTCAGGTTCCTGAATTGTTCCAGGCTCACGTAAAGCCGGTCTGTGACGGCATGCGCAAGTTCCAGAACATTCAATACGGGGCTGATGTCCGTGGCATGTGAAAGACGCTCGGTCAGCTGGACGGTATGATGAAGTTGCCGGTTCAGGTCGTCCAGCTGGTTTTTCCAGGGTGGTTCCGAGCAGATGCCCTGGACGGTCGTAATGAAAATGCCGGTAAGAAGGAGCGCAGAAAGATAACGCATGTGACGATATGGAAAACGACTCGAAAGTAAATATGACATCAGATCATCCCCCTTTAAGATGCAAATGCATATTGAATAGCTACTAGCTATTTTTACATTTTCTTATTTTTGTTCGGTATGTTTGTCAAGAATAAAATTTTTGAAGCAGAACCTCCAACGTCCCGGGTGGAAATTATCCCTGTTGAAATGCTTGGGCGGCTGTCGGTGTTGACAAATGCGGAACTGAAATCATTCGATATCGGTTTTTTCCCCTGCATCGGCTCTTTTTCTTAATACATTCGTTTGGTTTCCTTGCCGACCTTATCCGTCGGTATCCTCGAAAACCCACGGCAGAATTTTGTTTTTTTGACAGCCTTTTAAGGCGAATCATTTTTCGTAACGTTCGTGATTAGAGCCTCAAAACTTTCATTCCTTCAGAAGACGCATATTAAGTGCTCCGAAAAAATAAATTTTAAATGGCCGTTGCCGTTTGAATCTTCCGTGTTTTTTGGGCTGCCGAAACGGCCGTTGTGTTTATCAACACAGATCGCTTTTATATAATACGCATGCCATCTCCTGGCTTAGATACTGCGCCGGCAGGACCCGGATTTCTGTGTGGATTTTCAGAGAAGACAGCCGCGGTGATAGTAAAAAATATGTCGCAGCCCGGAGGCGGAACTTGTTTTTCATAACGCCGGAGTCCGGACAGATGAGATACGTTCACCAGAAATTGCTGAATCATGAAGATTGAACTTGACAGAGCTTATCGTATTATGGTATCACCGTATCACAATAACATGAGTTATGGATTTCAGCATCCGAAAACTCTGAGTCTCGGCTGGTTATGATGAACGCAAGCCCACTGCCGATCCAAATTCCGGAAACAGTGGTAGCTGGATTCGAAACTGAACTCAAAGGCTATCTGACATATTAAATCTGTAATCGGGAAGGCTTATATCGGCAGATCGACATGGTACTCTCACGTTTAATCACAAGCGCCAGTTATCTCTACGGAAGAGGTATGTCCGGTCGAAGGTTGCCGATGCAATATGGGAAACCGGTACGAAACCTCCCCGATCATTCCGGCGCTCACACAATAGAATTTGTTGCATCACTTATTTGTTTCCATCATTTCTTCCGGGTTTATCGCCCGTCGCCTGCTACATACAAAAAAAAAATTATCCGTCATTACAAATCGACATCCCCCGGTTTGAGTTTCCTTTTAAATTTTATCGGAAATTTATACCGCGGAATGCGTTGCGAAAAATTTTCATTCATTTCGACGGGGTCAAACGGGTCGCTTCAACCCCGCCTTGATCTATGGAGTCATGAATAAGAAGGGGGGGGTAAAAAATAAAATTTGTATTAAAAAAATGAATAAGTTACTATAGATCAACTACATTTGGAATAAAACTGAGAGGAGGACGACAAGGTGAAAAGAACAAGAAATTTTGGTGTGATCGGAGTTCTAATTGTACTATGTTTTTCTTTGATAGCAGTGACCGGATGTAAGAAAGAGGAGGAGCCGGCGAATAAAAAAATTCTTTTGCGATTTGCGAATCAGCATCCCATCGACCATTTTGCCACCGAAGCCGCTAAAAGATTTGGTGAAAAAATAAAAAAACAGACCAATGGTCGAATCGAGGTTCAGCTTTATCCGGCAAATCAGCTGGGAGATTATGTCCAGGTGTTTGAAGAGGTCATGCGGGGAACCATCGATATGGCCCATATCACCTTTCCGAATCAATACGACTATAAGCTGGGCATGTCGTACTGTCCTTACCTTGTAGGAAATTTTGAAGAAGCAAAAAAGGTTTTTGCCAAGGGCTCATTCATGTTCAATCAATTATATTCATCCTGTGATAAATTGGGAATAGAATTGATCGGCATGTATATTGAGGGGTTCGAGGGAATAGCGACCAATAAGAAACCCAACGCCCCGGCTGATCCTACCGTGGAAAAAGGGGTTCTGCTGCGTAGCCCGGGAACCGATTTCTTTAAACTGCTGGGGGAGGATATAGGATACAGAACGACCACGATACCTTATGCCGAGGCATATACCGCGCTGCAGACCGGGGTCGCAGACGGCTGGATCGGCGGGGTCCCCTATATTCAGTACCTGTGGTTCCGTGATGTTATCAAATATTACTATCATTATAAAGATCATCTTGAATCAAATGCATGGGTCATCAATCAGGAGCGGTTAAACTCCCTGACGCCCGAAGATAGAAAAATTGTCATGGATGCCGCGCAGGAAGAGATTGATAAAAGCTATGAAATCGCAGAAAAATATGACGCTGAAGGCATGAAATTATTGAAGGATGAAGGCATCGAGGTCATTCTGTTCTCCGATGAACAGATACAGACCCTTGCCCAGCATATCAGGAAAGTCTCCTGGCCGAAACTGATGGACGAAGAGCTTGTCAACGGGCTGATGAAAGATTTGGAGAAATAACGTTCCGGATAATAAACGGCGGGAAAACAGGGGAAGGTTGGATTTTCCCGCCGTTTAATTAGAAAAATATCTCAAAAAAAGGGGAGGAGTTGTTGTGAACCGACTGTGGAACGGGTTGCTGGCCCTGCAAAAAACCGTAATGGTAATGACGACGTTGGCGGTTACTTTCATAATGGTGATAGCGGTGGTATTTCGGTATGTAATAAAAACCGATTTGTTCGGCTCGGAAGAAATCGTGGCCATCATCGCGGCCTGGATGTATTTTATGGGAAGCGCCTATGGAAGCTATGAAAAAAGTCAGATTACCGCCGATATCATGACATCCTACGTCAAGAGCGAAAAAGTCAAACAGCTGATTGTACTGATTTCCGAGGTCCTTTCGTCGGTAATTTGCGTGCTCGTGACGTACTGGGCGCTTCAGTTCTTTCTGTGGAGTCTTATGAGAATGCCGCGTTCGGCGATCTTCAAAATTCCGTTGATCATACCGCAGGGCGCTGTTCTGACAGGATTCTGTCTGATGTCTTTTTACAGCATTTATCACTTGTTGAATGAATTCGGAAAATTTTGTGAAATAACAAATAACAACGGTCTTTTGAAAAGTTTGAGGCTCAAAAAATTGCGACAGCAGACGTATTAGGGACTCAATGATAAACGTTGATGAGGGTTTTTTTGAGACAATAAAATTCGAACCTGAAAAGAAAAAAAATTTCTATGTATTGAAATTATCCAAGAGGACTTTATATGACAATAGCTATCGCTTTTTTAGTATTATTGGTAACACTTGTTATCGGAGTTCCAATTCCGCTGGCATTTTTTGCTTCTGTAGCCTATTTGATCCTTTTTCAAGGGTATGATCCGGGGTTTCTGCTTCCTCACGGGTTTGCGAAAATCAGCTCTATCACCATTTTAGCCATTCCGCTGTTTATTCTTGCCGGGAATTTGATGGATAAAGGCAAAATTGGTGATAAGCTGATTGGCGTCGTTGAGGTTATTGCCGGAAGATTCAAGGGCGGATTAATCGTCGTAACCGTGGTTAGTTGTGCTGTTTTCGGTGCTATTTCCGGCAGCTCCTCTGCAACCATGTCCTGTATCGGGGGAATCATGGTTCCCAGAATGAGGGCGCAGGGGTACACGGCGGGCCATTGCGCCGCAATTATCGGGAATTCTTCCCTGCTGGGCCTGTTGATCCCTCCCAGCATGATCATGATCCTTTTCGCCTGGATGGCCAACCAATCCGTTCTCGCGAGTTTTCTGGCCACCGTCATTCCGGGCGTCATCATGGTGATAATGCTCAGCGTGGTCAATATCTTTCTGTTAAGAAGGTATCCCGAAATTCAGACGATTCCGGGTGAGGGACTGGTCGATACCACAAAACTGTTCTGCAAAAGAGGAATCAAGGCGACTCCGGCCCTGTTGATGCCCGTGATTATTCTGGGCGGAATATACGGGGGGGTTATGACCCCAACCGAAGCCGCTGCTGTTTCCGCTGTGTATGCCATGCCGGTTGGATTTTTAATTTACAAGGGGCTGAACAGGAAAAATTTCATTCAGGGCATTATCGAGTCTGCTTCAACCACCGGTGTTATCATCGTTATGTTGTTTGCGGTCATGATTTTAAGCCGGGTCTATATCATGGAGAACGTTCCCCAGAAAATATTCAACATTCTAACAACGATTTCATCGAATAAGATAGTTATTTTATTGATGATAAACCTGTTTTTGATAATTCTGGGCATGCTCGTGGACGATATCAGCGGCATGATGCTGGCGACGCCCATTCTGTTGCCGGTCGTTACCCAGTTGGGCGTGGATCCGATACATTTTGCCGCCATGATCGGAGTCAATCTGGGCATGGGCAATATTACGCCGCCGACCGCTCCCATGCTGTATCTGGCAGGGCGTATCGGAAAGGCCCAGGTAAAGGATATGATGATGCCGACCATGTGCATGATCCTTTTCGCCTGGGTGCCGGTGCTTATCATGACGACTTATATTCCGAATATAGCTTTGTTTCTTCCAAGGCTGCTTTTGGGGTATTAATTTCACAGGTGCATAAACAAGAAGGAAAAGAACTTGCGGAGGCCCATGAATAGAAGCCATATCTTTTTGGAAAGCTGAATATTTCTATTCAGGAGGCCCCCGCAAGTGACGTTCGGTAAGTCATAAATAAAAACAAAATCCCTCAAGAACAGTTCGAAGTTCCCACCCTTTTTTCAGTTTGCCTCTTTTTATGTGCTGTTTAAGGCCTTGTAAAAAAATGGCCGCACTGTCTGCCTTTTCAAAGTTGCCGGATTCATGTGAAATTTATTCTTGCCGCAACGCTTACTCAGATCAAGCTGAAGCAGGGACTGTCTCCATTCCGTCGTAAACTAAAAAAACATTTTTCCCGGCAGGCCGTTTTGAAAGCCGTGTAACACAGTGTCCGCGAAAAATATGCGGCATCAGAACCTGATGAACAACATGGTGCCAGCGTGTTCCGGGGGTGCGGGTATTGAAAGGTGTAAGGTTCCGAAAAATCGGAAAAGGCTGAAAATGAAATCGGTGCAAGTGCCCAAAGTGCCGGCTGGAATGTAAATACGAAAAAAGCGAATACGGCACATAGTGCCGTATTCGCTTTTGCATTTCAATTTGGTCGGGGCGAGAGGATTTGAACCTCCGACCCCTTGAACCCCATTCAAGTGCGCTCCCAGACTGCGCTACGCCCCGACATTGAATTTAAACATATACTATTTTGCGCTTGTTCTGTCAATACATCTTGTGATATTTATGACAAAATTTTGATTACTACAATAAGCGGCCGAAATTCCTTTGTATACTATGAATGATCGTATTGAAAAGTTTGGCAATCCTCAACGCCCTCCGCGTTTAAAACACGGAGATGTCATTGGGATTGCGGCCCCGTCAAGTCCTTTTGATTCTGAATTGATGGCGCGCGGGACGGCGGTACTTAAAAATCTGGGATTTCAGGTGATTATTCCGCCTGTGATTTATCAAAAAGACGGATACCACGCCGGGTCGGACACACAGCGTGCCGAAGCCGTCGTTCAATTGGTTTCAGATCCATCGATTCGAGCCGTGTTTTGCGTTCGGGGAGGCTTCGGCGCAATGAAAATTCTTCCTTGGATAAATTTTGACCGCATTCGATGGGCCCGTAAAATTTTCATTGGATTCAGCGATGTGTCGGCTCTTTTATCGACATTATATGGCCGATGCGGATGGGTGACCTTTCATGGGCCGATGGTGACGTCGCTTGCAGATGCATCGGATGAGACCGTGGCATCTCTGATGACGGCATTGACCTCTTCAGCTCCCGTTTGTATGAAAGCGCATTGTCCCGTGGTCGGCATACCGGGCAGGGCTGTGGGGCCGGTTACCGGCGGAAATCTGACGACACTGTGCCACTTGGTTGGAACCCCCTATGCTCCGCGATTCAGAGGCCATATTCTGTTTCTGGAAGAACGGGGCGAGGCCCTTTACCGGATCGATCGGATGCTGAACCAGATGAAGATGGCCGGTTGCATGGACGGCGTCATGGGCGTTGCGCTGGGTCGATTTGACGGGTGTGGCGCAATAAAGACGGTTGTTGAAATGCTGAAAACCGTATTGGATGATGATGGTATTCCGATAGTGAGCGGGTTTGATATCGGGCACGGTGATCCCAATCTTACGGTTCCCATCGGAATGAACGCAACGCTTGAAACGGATGCGGCAATGTTGTTGTTCCACGAGCCGGCTACCGAAGGGGACTGAAGTTATGACACCGGCAAAGCTGCTTCTGGTTCAGGCGGTTGATGACGGTGTCATGCCGGGAGGCGTACTGCTGGGATGGCGTCGGGGTTCATTGCCGTCTGTCGTTGCGGCCGGTTGCGCCAATCTGGTTGACGGACGGAAAATGACCCCGGATACGGTGTTTGATCTGGCGTCGTTGACCAAACCGTTGGCGACTGTGCCGGCCATCATGACGCTGATAGCGCAGCAGGCAATTGAGCTTGAACAACCGATCGGGACCCTTCTTCCTTTGATTCGCGCACCTGAAAAGCAGCGTATCACCATTCGTCAGCTTCTCTGTCACATGGCCGGGTTGCCGTCCCATCGCCCGTTTTATAAAAAGCTTCGAACCCTTGAGGCCGGGAAACGAAAACCGGCGTTACGCCGACTTATTGTCGAAGAGCCGCTGGCGTATACTCCGGGAAGCCGGTCCGTTTACAGTGATATCGATTTCATGATGCTGGAATGGATTGTTGAACGGGTTTCCGGCATGCGGCTGGACCGTTTTGTAACAGAGAAAATTTATCGCCCCCTGGGACTGGATGATCTGTTCTTCGTCGATCTCGGGAAGCCCCGTCCCTCGGGCAGGCGGTTTGCCGCTACCGAACGATGCCCCTGGCGAAAAAGGATTCTCGACGGTGAGGTCCACGACGATAATGCCCACGTGGTCGGTGGAATTGCCGGGCATGCGGGGCTTTTTGGAACGGCCGCGGATATCCGGACAATGCTTGGCCGGTTGCTGGACGCCTGGCAGGGGGGCGGGCATATGTTTGATACCGGGCTGGTTCGAACCTTTTTTCAGCGTCAACCGGGAACGGACTGGGCACTGGGTTTTGATACGCCGTCTCAGACCGGTTCCAGTGCCGGAAGGCTGTTTTCACGCCGGAGCGTCGGTCACCTTGGTTTTACCGGTGCGTCATTCTGGATGGATCTGGAACGTTCCATCATTATTATATTACTGACCAACCGGGTCCATCCGACCCGGGAGAATATTCGGATCAGGTCATTTCGCCCCCTGATTCATGAAGCGGCCATTAAATGCCTGATGGATTGAGGGGGGATATTTTCATCTTTCTTTTCTGCCGTAAATTATATTAAATAGATCTTTAAATTATGATTCATTTTCTGTTAATATAACCGATCTTGCCGTAAAGAGGGTTTCCAACAACGATTTTCATCCGAGTGGATCCCGAACGTTTTAAATTTCAGAAGTGATTTCGGAAGATCGGTTTGGTATCGATCGTCCGAACGGTTGATATCCCGTCACAACTAAAAACCGGCGACGCACATGTCGTGCTGAGGAAATGAGGAATTATGGGCCTTTTTTGGGACAGTATTCTAGGCGTTTTTTCAAATGATCTTGCGATTGACCTTGGTACCGCCAATACGTTGGTATACGTAAAAGGCAAGGGTATCGTTTTGAATGAACCCTCCGTTGTTGCGGTACGAACGGACAATCGATTGAAAAATCGGGTATTGGCTGTCGGGCTGGATGCGAAAAACATGCTGGGCAGAACGCCCGGTAATATTGTCGCCATTCGGCCTATGCGGGACGGGGTCATTGCCGATTTCGAAGTGACGGAAGCCATGCTGCGCTATTTTATCCGAAAAGTTCACAACCGTCGTTCATTTGTCAGGCCCCGGATAATTATTGCCGTGCCGTCCGGCATTACTCAGGTTGAAAAGCGAGCTGTCAGGGAATCGGCTGAGTCCGCAGGCGCCCGGGAAGTCTTTTTAATCGAAGAGCCCATGGCGGCTGCAATCGGAGCAGGACTTCCGATTACCGAACCGACCTGTAACATGGTGGTGGATATTGGAGGGGGCACGACCGAGGTGGCGGTAATTTCACTGGCCGGCATCGTTTACAGTCGTTCCATGAGGGTGGCCGGCGACAAGATGGACTCGGCCATTATGCAGCACATCAAGCGAAAATACAATCTGCTCATCGGAGAAAGAACCGCAGAGATTATCAAGACGACGATTGCAACCGCGTATCCGGACCCGGACCATATCGAAACCATCGAGGTCAAGGGGAGGGATCTGGTATCCGGTATTCCCAAAATCCTGTCGATCGATTCTGAAGAAATACGAATGGCCATATCCGAGCAGGTGGAAGCCATTCTGGAGACGGTTAAAATCGCTCTGGAGCAGACGCCTCCCGAGCTGGCCGCCGATATAGTTGATCGGGGCATTGTACTGACCGGCGGCGGCGGGCTGTTGAAAAATCTTGACAAGCTGCTCAGGGAAGAGACCGGGCTGCCGATTACCGTCACGGAAGATCCGCTGTCAACAGTGGCTCTGGGTTCCGGACAGACACTGGACAGTATAGAAATCCTCAAACAGGTCGTCATCAGTTAACCCTATGTTTTCAAAGCGATTGATGTTGATGGTTGGCATAGTTGTGCTGATCTTTGCCAACATCATAATTCTTGGGGCGACCGGTACGTGCGGGCCTGAATATGGTCATGGGCGGGTTGTTCCGGCCGTAATAGGGCCGTTGCAAAAAACGGTCGTTCATCCCGTCCGATGGGTTCAGGACGTTTGGGAACGCTATTTTTACCTGGTTTCGGTTGCCGAAGAAAATCGGCGCCTGAAAAAAGCGTTAAGCTGTTCGATCGAAAAAAATAATCAGGTGCGGGAACTGGAACTGGCCAATCAACGGCTTCGAAGTCTGCTGAATTTCAAAAAAACGTTACGGTGCCGTTCCATTGCCGCGGAAATAGTCGGAAAGGACCCGTCTCCCTGGTTTAAGACCGTTCTGATAGATAAAGGAACATCCGATAACGTGATGCCGGGACTTCCGGTTGTCAGCCATGAAGGCATTGTCGGGCAGGTGACGGAATCGTCGGCTCATTATTCCAAAGTGCTTCTTTTAATTGATCAGAACAGCGCGGTGGATTCACTGGATCAGGAAAGCAGAGCCCGCGGAATCGTCCGGGGAGGGGAAGGGGGGCGTTTTGTATTTGAATATGTTTTACGCAAGCATGACGTCTCAATTGATGATATCGTCGTTTCTTCCGGGCTGGACGGTGTTTTCCCCAAAGGTATTCGAGTCGGGAAGGTTGCAGACGTTGCCAAGGGACAC
>Ga0272441_10001736_pt1 | contig 45889 bp, 40 predicted proteins | sample SSMProp6N_FD_193582 | JGI IMG/M metagenome (GOLD analysis project Ga0272441, IMG submission 193582) | Marine sediment archaeal communities from Little Sippewissett salt marsh, Falmouth, MA, United States - SSM-Prop-6N | ecosystem: Environmental > Aquatic > Marine > Wetlands > Sediment ... | reverse complement strand
TACAGCAAGTGTAAAAGACTGATTAGCCCCTTCAATGGGACTGTCCCAATTGAAGCCCACATAATCATCCCCATCAAGATTGATTCCCTGGCCTCGTACACCTGTTGAGAAAATCGGATTGCCATAGCTCTGGCTGGCATAGTGATTACTGCTTGAATCGGCTATATTACCATTAAATCGACATAAAACGACTGGTAAAGATTCAGTTCCATCATCTGTTTTAATAGAACAAATATTTGAATAATCGGAAAAACCATGATCATTATAAGCACAAATGCGATAGTAATAGACTGTATTCGCACTCAATCCCGAATCTGTAAAACGATGAATGAAATAGTTATCATTTAAACCTGCAAAAGTTGAAATTTCTTGAAAAGTAATGCCATCCAGACTGCGCTCAATGATAAATCCGATTTCAGAGAGCGCATTATCCCTCCAGATGAGATTAATTTCAGTTGAAGACATGGCTTCGGCTACGAGGTTCGATGGCGTCCGTGGTGCATATGGATATAACTGTTCAAATCGAATTTGAGCCGGTAATTTATTGATTATTGGTGACACATCAGGGCCGATGACTGGCCAGGACAGTGCTCCGAAAAAAGCCGGTTTTGATGTCAAATAAAGGGATGCGGGCAGGTTATGATCGGGTATATCAGGATCCCAGACCACGCTTTTAGTGACAAAATCGTAGTTGCCATGACGCAAGAGCGTTCCTTTCACCAGCGCATCATTTTCTGCAGGATCTCCGTCACTGATCGATAAATAACCCAGACGATAAATGGCGGGTGTCTGCGGCGTTGTTTCAATCCCTTCAATTTCATAATAGGGACACATCGCATAATTATCTATCGGAACGCCCAATATGTTTCCAATCACACTTCCATATAAATTTCTTTTTTCAAATGTAACGGCCAAGAAACGGTTATCCTTGTTGTACTGATAACCAGCAGCGCGATTACGGAAATAAATCTGATACCCTGAAGTGCCCCAGTAATAATCATTATCAATCATTTGACCGCAATTGCTTTCAAAAAGGTTCATCACTGGATATGCACCATGGCTGCCGATTAAATCCGAACAGGCCCAGCTATAATCTTCATACCGCATAAAAACATAGGCTGAATAATTGTAGCTGACTACATTACCGGCCGCTCCCCAGCAGGTCATCAATGAATGTCGCAGGTGATAAAAAATATTGTTTTCCACCAGACAGGCGGTAGAGGTGTGGCCAAGTTTTACACCGTAACCGTGACCACCCATATGACTGGATGCATGATGAAAATAACTGTCTCTGATCTCACTCCTGTAATTATAAAGACAACTGACATGGTCCTCATTGGAATTGATGGATTCTACATTTTTCACCCAATTGAAGGCGCCAACTACCATTGTAATATTGTTCATTGCATTGCTCCCGACTACTTCCACACATAAATTTTCAATTCCCGAATTGAAAATTGGTCTTCTCGTAAAGTTCATGGCCTGGGGACTCAAACCGGCGTCGAAATCCAGATAGAGCGGTGGATCAAAGGTTACGGTGTCCTGTTGGATGTCCGTTATCTGCACAATCTGACCCATGGCACGTGTGCCGTTTTCACGACTGCACCAGGTTGCTTCTCCACCCGCGCCGATATGGGTAACCACGTCTCCATCATTCAACTGATCAAACAGCCATATACTGCCTTCTGTGACACCCGTTGCATCATCCAGAACAACCGTGTTGGAGCCTTTTATATGGCCACTGAAAATGTTTTTAATGTATTGAGTATAACTGCCCCCTGTCGAAAACAACCCTATCACAGAATTTGAAACAGATGATGAATTAAACAGAATTTTTGTCTGGCCTGGCCCGTTGCCCCTTAACGTAATTCCTGAAAAATTGAGGTTTAACCGACTGGTAACCAAATAGGTGCCTGCCGGCAAATATATCGCATATCCTGCGGCGGGATCTGAAGTCCTGGCTGTTTCTGCCAGAGTACCACATGCGTTAATCGCATTCTGAATCGCCCGGGTATCATCCGTTACACCATCACCTGCAGCGCCATAATCCAGCACGTTAACACCGACCGGATAATTTGGGATCCCGCCGGGAATACCCGGATCCCAATCAATTCGTCTTTCCTCAGGAACAATGACCTGTGAAAAAGCGGATATTGACAAAAATAGAATTGCGATAATAAATATATAAATTTTTCCCATTATGGTTAGCTCTACTAAATTAAATTGTTATGGAATATTTGATGCCTTTCCGCTGTTGGGCTTGACAATCAGATAATCTGCGGAATTCACAACACCCGTCATGTTGCAGTCACAATTATAATAACCCTCTGAACCGCTAAAGGTTTTAATAACAAGATAATCTCCAGAATTGACTATCTCCGTTTCATTTGCATCACCTGCAAGCATACCATATACTTCAGAACCTAAATCTGCAGCTTCATATGCATAGTATTGAAGCGTATCTGTTGTAAAATTATATAAATTACTTGAACTGCTCAATAATAAGTGGGAATTGGCGCTCATCACATCAATGTGATTTCTATGATGTATTTCAATATGGTAATCTCCTTCCGGTACATCCAGTGTGATATAAGGGGTTTCGCCATCATCATCCACTATGTATCCATCATTCCGGAGCAAAGCACTTTTTGAGGATACAGGTGCTCCCCCGGGAGATGTACGCAGCTTGATTAAAATCCAGTCTGTGATATTATCAGGCATTTCTGAAATGGTCCGTGCATCCTCAGCGTAGGGTGATGTGGTTGACAGGAATCCGCCTGAATTTAAATAGGTTGTCATGCTGCCAGCATTATAGCATCCCTCCAACCATATTTTGGTCTGAAGCAGCACGGGCGGTCCCTCCCATCCGGCCAGCTGACAAAACAGCCGCCAGGCTGCATAGGCCTTCAAGTTGCCGTTTAAAGGATAGGTATGAGACGATGAACAGGAAAACCAGTCCGCATCAGGCTGTTGATCAATAATATCATCATGATCAGCATCCAGATAAGGATCAAACTGCGTATGACCGGCCTGCCAGTTCAGTGCCCAATTCTGATCACCGTTTAACGGATTACCCGGATCGCCGTCTTCTTCGGTAACCCCGTTGCCGTTCGCATCATAATTACAGCCGTCAGTCGGATGTTGGTCCCCATAATAGACACCATCCGGATCATAGGTTTCAATGTCAGCAAAGTCATACAGTATTTTACCGTATGTGCTGCAATAATCTCTGATAATCTCATTGTGCTTGTTCAAATTTCCATCCAGTCCTGTACCATCAAGATGGCCGGTCATGTAAACAAATTGCACATCGGGAAAATCCCGTTCCAGCTCGGACATCTGCAATAAATACAAACCAACATTGTTGCCAATATCCTCTAAAAGAATCCTCAGGTCACTCCCTTCACCGATATCGTATAGAATATCTTCAAACAAATGAAAACAGTGCTCGTCAGCATCCCAGCTGTCCCATCCGGTCCATGCATATCGATGGGCCGAGCTGCTGGAAAGCTGTCCGCACCAGCTCCACATAATCACATTGATATCCGCGTTTGTCGCATCATTCAGAAAGGTTCTGGTATCCGTTGCCCATTGTGTGGCATTGGGATTTCCCAAATCACTTGCACCGCCCGGGATCATGGTGCCTCTGTCTCCCCATGGTATATAGTCCCTCAAATCAAGTGTTCCCGGTGTCTGTCCATCATCCCAGGCAAATATGTCCTGCGGCAGGGACAGTCCTTTGCATCCGGCATTGGCAAAGGCCACCAGCCGACTCATCAGCATTGCGTATGTAATCTGACTGCCGTGTGACGTATGACCATATGCGATATGCAAGCTGTCTTTTGCATTTTCTATGGCTGCCTGAGGAATTTTCGTAATATCTGTGCTGTTGTGGTCAATCAGAATTTGACTCTTGACAAAACCATAAATAAAAAGTAACAGAATGAAACTGAGCCTGAAAACAACAACCCTTCTGAATAACTCTATCATGCTTGTTGGCCCTCTTTCTTTAATAAATAATTTAAAGACAATCTGAAAATTCCTGAATGCTTCTATCTGCAGAAACAATAATTATGTCAATCGTTCCCTCATCCATCAGAAAATGATGGCACCGATTATTATCAAAATAATAACAAGGAATTAAAATATGGAATAAATTTAACGGTTTTTTGATAAATGACAACTAAAATATGATGAAATCTTTACGAATTTGACAAGATTGTCAATTTGTGGCAAATTGATTTGAAGTATTTGAGATAAGCCAGGCTGTATAATTCTACTAAAAAGCACAATAAAAATGCCGGACTTGTCTGATTAGACAGAAGTCCGACATTTTCATTATGCCATGCATGATTAATGAAGGTTAAAATCTATGGGAATGGCTATCCAGACGGCCAGGGGCTTGCCGCCCTTTTTCGCAGGATTCCAGTCAGTTGCCATAACAGCCTTTAACGCCGCCTCGTCACATGCTATATCAAGGGATTCTCCTGTTTTTACTTCCAGTATTTTTCCCTTTTCACTGACATGCGCATAAACCATCACCCGGCCCACGATCCCTGCCTTGCGGGCCTGTTCCGGATAAACCAGATTGTCCGCAAGTGCGGCAAATCCGCCAACCGGCTGAGGAGGATCATCATAATCCACAAATTCTACGCCATCCGGTATATCAGGTTGTACTGCGGCTTCTGTCTTCGGCTCTGTTCTTTTCGACTTCTCAGCATTCAGCTTGAAATCAACAGGTACTGCTATCCAGACAGCCACGGGTTGATCCCTCTGCATGGCCGGTTCCCATTCAACCGCCCTGAGCGCATTTACAGCGGCCTCATCGCATCCGTTGGATCCAAGCGATTTTTGAATCCTGGTTTCTTTTACTTTTCCGTTCTCATCAACCTGAACATACACCACAACCCGTCCTTCAATACCTGCTTTTCTGGCAATTTCCGGATAAACCAGATTCTGTTGAATGGCCAGGAATCCCCCAATAGGCACAGGCGGTTCATCATAGGGCACAAAAATGACTTTATCTTCAGATTCCGGGGGAGGGGGAGGAGGTGGCGGCGGGGGTGCATTATAATCCAGGCCACTGGCATCAATGATAGCCGCTTTCATTGATGGATTGACTTTTACTGTTTCCCCGGCTTTAACCTGAATTTTGCTGATAATCACGGATTGATAACCGATTCTTGAAATCTGCAAATCATAGGTTCCGGCTTCAATCGGAATCCAGAACCGGCCGTTGACATCCGCTGCTGCGCCCTCCTTTGTTCCCTGAACAACAATGTTCGTCGCAGACAGCGGATCACCGCTGTCTTTATCGGTCACTGTTCCTGCGATCTTACCAAAATTTTTGTTTTGGGAAACGCCTGCATCAGGCATGGTGTCCGGTTTGCCTTTGGTCCAGGAAAGCGCGACCATACTGATCATGAGCAGACAGAAGATCCCGTATCGCCATTTGTGTCTTCTTTTCATGGTATCCTCCATTTGATATTTAACTCGGTTGAGTAATTCATTTTTCTGCCTGATCAGGGCAGAGGCCGATGAGCAGCCGATTTCCGCCTGCATCATATTTTCGGCAATTTCAACCAGGTACCTGGAGTATTCCACAGAAGAGCTCTTCTCGTCTCCAATGGACATGTCGTCACATGCCATTTCCCTTAATTCATTGATTTTCCTTGTAAGCAGCCATACCAGCGGATGAAAAAAGTAAACCGCCTGAACCACAACCTGAAAAAACTGAATCAGACCGTCCCTTCTTTTAATATGGGCCATTTCATGATTCAGTATCATTTGACGGCAGGCCGGTGTCCATTGATTCCATATCGCCGGGACAATAATTTTATTCGGCATCAGACCAAATGTCATGGGCATGCTGATTTTTTCAGACATGAGAACCTGTATACTGCGTTTTCCTTCCCGGAACGTTTGAATTGGTCTGGCAGAACGGAGTCTGGACCGGAGCCTCCATGTTAAAATAAATGTCCCAAAAACATAAGCGGTACCAAGAATCATCCAGATCAGGAATAGAATGCCGGTGCGGTTCAGAACCGCAGATGCTGTAACCGGCAGGTCAATCGGCTGCAAAGGCAAAATACCGATTTCCGCAGTCCCTGTTATGGACTCTTTTAAAAAGGGCGCCGGTAGAAATGGAGGAAGTATCATTTTAAACAAACCAATTAATCCCAATCCATACCGAATCTGCGCGGACTCATTCCTGAGCAAATGAACAGCCAGTAATATCAGGCCAAGAAAAAGTGTATTCTGGATAATGACAAACGCAAAATATTCTCCCCAGAGGGTGCCGGTTTGGTTTAGCCATTCAATCATGACTGGCTCCTTAGCTGCTGTTCCTTCTCATTCAGCATATCCTTAATGGTTTGTATTTCCTGAAGGCTGATGTTGTCTGAATCCATCAGAAAATTGGCCAGCGTCGGTACGGATCCATGAAAAACACGGGAAAGAAGCTGCGAAAGTTCCACCTGCGCCATGCTGTCCCGGGACTCAGTTGGTTTATAAAAATTCACCAGACCGATTTTTTCCCTTTTTAAAAAACCTTTTTTCTCCAATGTATTCATAATGGTCTGTATTGTGGTATAGGCTTTTTCACCATTGGGATAAGCATGCTCCACAACATCCCTGACCGAAACCTGTTTTTTAAGTCCCCAGATACCTTCCATGACTTCCCATTCCGCAGGCGTCAATTTGTTTTGCTCGGCCATTTTTTCTCCTAAATCAATCGTTTGTCTACTATATCTATAGTAATAATACTAAAGCAATAGTTAAAAGTCAAGTATTTTTTAAAAAAATACCTGCCCTTTTTAAAAAGGGCAGGCTTATATAATTATTATTCTTATGTTTATAAATAACTATTTTTTTATCCATCCTCACTGATAATTATTTTCTGACCGGCTCTGACAAAGAGCACATCCTTTACACCCGCGAACCGTTTAAAAAATGAACCCTTTTGCCTGGTTAGTTTGTCCAGGGAAAAACCCATGATGACAAGATCTGCATCCCTGGAATGATCGCAAATCAGTGTCTCATAAGTCTTCTGCTGCTTGTTCCAGGGAATTTTCTGAACATTGTTCTGTGATATGGGAATACGACCCTTGTTGATTAATTCACCAAGGCTTTTTACCTCTTTGTTAATTTCCTTCTCCTGAAACGCGACAAATAAACTGATCTCACATCCTTCCCATTCAGGATGCCCCATTAATATATAGCTCAACAAAATCATCAGATTCGCATTCCGGTAATCTCCCGGTGTCAACCAGATATGAATACAACGTTTGTATCCAAAATGATGCTCTGATGAGCGGAGGACACAAATATTAAAATCCACAATGGACGCAAAATGACAACCTTCAATAATATCGGGCAATTCACTATCATCATTCTTATGGAATTCAAACAGGATACAATTGTTATCCATCCCTGATACGCCTGGAATCTGAACAATTTGCGCGATGGCTGTCTTAAAACTGGGAGAAATGATGGTGTCCACATAAATTCCGGCCCGGCTGTATTCACCCATTTTAATTAGTTTATCAAGTACGCGCTTGGATTCTTCCTGGGTTTCTTCATTCAAAAAACCTTGAATATAATGAATAAATGTCCCAAATCCATGATGGTGTGAGAACCACCGCAGCAGTTCAAACGGGGCCATACGGTCAAATGAATGGGTTGAAATGGTAATGAATGACGGACGCCAGTTTGTCCGGGTTATCGCCTGCTGCCGCCTCTGAATCAGAATTCGCAACTGACGGGTCAGCTGAAACAGCACCCCTTTTATCATGGATGACAAACCATATTCTGATCCGCGCGTTCGTTTCAGGCCTATATAAATCAGGCCGATAACCAGAAAAGCCAGAATCGCAAATAAGGTGGACATTTGTATCATCATAATAAAACAGGCCAGGGCCCCTATCAGTGAAAAATACCACTTGGATCTGAATGTCGGCCGGTAGGAAGGATTCCCGGCAAAATGCTCCAAAAAACTGACCAGACAAAGCGCTCCATAGGTAATCATAAAAAACATACTGATGACCTTTGCCACAAGATTAACACTGCCCATGGATACAAACACAAACACAACAACAGCTGTTACAATCGTGGCATTTATGGGTTCATTGGTTTCCTTTCTTCCCCTGGCAAGAAATTGGTTTACCGATTCCACCGGAAAAATGGAATCATTGGCCAGTGCCTGCATGGTTCTGGGCGCAATCAGAATGGATCCGATTGCGGAAGAAATCGAAGCCGCAGCCAATCCAATCGGCACAATGGGTTTCCACAAAGCAATTTTGGCCATGGCAAACTGGTCGGCAGCCAGCTGTTCCGGTGTCAGGGATATGCCGAATTTAATAACCACAAGAATATACACAGCCATTCCTGTCAGTGTGGCATACAGCACCCCTCTTGGAATTGATTTTCTGGGATTTTTTAAATCCCCGGATAAACCGACTCCTGCCGTCATTCCCGTAAAGGCCGGGAAAATAATAGCAAATACAATGAAAAAGCTGTCCGGATTTTCAACTTTCGAGAATAATTGAAAGGGAACGGATTCCGCGCTGGGGGGGTTGCCGAGAAAGAACATAATCAAGGACACACCGAGTATGCTGGCTACAATCCACAATGTGCTGACCCCCATATCCGCTCCCTTGGTCAGCATAATAGTAACCAGTATGGCTGCTGCCGGAACGCCGATCATCCAGATCCGGGGCTCTATGCCGGTTGTTGATTGAATCCATGAAAACAGAGGTGTAAAAGCCTCTGAAAAAGCAATGATATAAAACGCCACAGAAATAGCCTGGGACAGATAAAGGGATATACCGATGGTTCCACCTACCATGGGTCCAAAGGACCGGCTTATCATAAAATATTCTCCACCGCCCTCAACCTTTAAATTGGTGGCTATTTCAGCAATTGCAAGGGCTGTAGGGATGGTAATGAGATGTCCGATCAGTATGAGTAAAATGGATCCCAAAACACCGGTATGGGCCACAGCATATCCGAAACGCAGGAACAGAATGGCACCGAGAATGGTACTGATGCCTGCCAGAAATACCGGCGCAGTGCCGAATCCATATCCGCCTTTTGATTTCTTTGATGCCAAAGGGTATCTCCCCTGAATATGTGATATATGATATTCCTAAAATATACAGGTTCCAGACAAATAAAGTCAACAATTATATAAAGAATGCATTAAAAATCCCCCGGATAATTATATATTTGTGGGGAATGTAGAAGAATCATCTGCCACCACCATAAGTCATAGCTTATATAAACCGCTTTAAAAGGCACCTCCAAATAACAATTTCCACAATCCACCAAACATCCACCACCAAAGGTGGTGGTTTTCAACTACTCACATGGTACCGTGAGTAGTTGAAAAGAAGGCACGAATGTGCCGATCTGTTTAGGATCAAATCCCGAGAGTGTAACGATTCGGCATGAAGATCAAATTAACACCAAATCCCATTTCAAACTTCAAAAAACCCGGGTGTAAGAGTTTGGGATTTGAAAATTGGAATTTATTTGCTATTTGAAATTTGTAGATTGGATTTTTTATAATGATTTCGTGATGGTTTTCACTGATAATAAAAAATCTCTGTCTATTTTTCAACAACAATCAGATGCCATAACCAGGGAAAAGGTGTAACAATTTGATAACGCTCAATTCCAGCCTGTTTCAGCATATGCTTCAGTTCTTTCTTTGTATAGGCTGCCCGGATTGAATTGATAAATCCAGTCTTTGACGGATAATAATACATCCACCATACCCGCTTCAAATCGAAGACAACAGCCATACCATTTTCACGAATCGATTCATAAATCGACTTCAATACCTCTACAGGCTGTTTCCAGTGATGCAGCGAATAGGTGGAATAAGCCAGATCAAATTTTCCAAGAGATGCCATCAGGTCCCGATTCTCACCCGGGCCCTGTGCAAAACGTACCTTTTTTTCGACACCTGCCTCTTTGATATGTCTCTTGCCGATTTGAATCATCTGCAGATCCGGTTCGACCAACGTAATCTGTATATCAGAAATAGACTGAGCCAGTAAAACAGCCAGAATACCGGGTCCGGAACCCACATCAAGATATTCACCGCATCGTTTTGTTTTAATCAGCCATTTCAGAAATGGTCTGAAGCGTTTGACTGCCTTCTCCTTATGCCTCTGATAATAATCTTCCGGATCATGAATCGTGGTGATGGCCTCTTCAGAATGTGGAATCCTTTTCATTATATCACAATCCTTTCAATTTATAGACAGCACACAGCAATAATTGGGTGTTTCCATCGTTTTATCTTTGATATACACCATACGCCGTCCCGACACATCAGGACGGCATATGATGGCCCAATTATCCGTTTCATGCGTCAGCAGCGGTTTCAGATGCGGGTGCTTCTCCAAAATGCTTTCTCATTTTATCCCTGAATACATGTTTCCAGTTATCATGGTTATGATGATGATCATGGTCCGGTCGGTGATGACCTGACTTGAACAGGATGTGAGCAAGAACCACCAACCCCCAGGCTTTCCAAAAACCAATCACAGGAAGCCCGAAAATGGAGGGCATCAGCCAGTTCCATAAAAGCATAACCACCCACCCGAAAATAAAAGCTGCCAGGGTGCCCAGAATGACACCGCCGATAATCATGAGAACAATTCTAATAACACCTTTAAACATATTGCCTCCCTTTACAAATTTAAAATATCTTATTGGTTTTCATCCATTAGTTGTTTCATTTCTTTTAACTGTTTTCTAAGAAATTGCACCGCATATCTTTTTCTTGAAATCAATGTGTTTATTGATTCTCCGGTTATTCCTGAAATTTCCCTGAAGGTCAACCCTTCCACTTCCTGCATCAGAAAAACAAACCGCTGATCCTCCGGCAGCATGTCTATACTCTCTACAATGGCATCAGATAATATATTTTGTAAAAATGCTTTTTCGGGATGAATACCGGCATCCGACACCATTTCATGAACAGATGTGTTTTCCAGAACCTCAACCGGCAGTTGGATTAGCTTCTTTTTTCTGTACCAGTCTGTAATCCGGTTTCTTGCCACTGTATAGAGCCAGCCCATGATATTATCAATCGGATCGGTTACGCTGAGTCCCCGAAGCGTCTGATAAAATACATCCTGTAGCAAATCTTCGGCATCTTCAAGGCTTTCAACTTTGCTTCGAATAAAAGAAAGGAGCCTTTCTTTTTCCCGATTGAAGACCTTTTCAATCTCTATTTTCATTGTGAGTTCCATTTCATATATAAAGACGAAAAATTGTATAAAATATTGTATACAAATTCATAAATCTTTTCAACCAAAAAAATAAAAAACCCTGTCGTCGGCACGAGACAGGGGATTATCAAATTCAGACTATAAGGACAGGATTTATATTCGGTGGTTGGAAATCAACAGAGTTTTCGGATCAAGTTTAAGATGCAGTGGCTCTGAATCCTTTTGATCATGATCCTTAAGCAGTTTCATTTCAATATAATCATGCATCGGATTCAGCATGATAATGACAGAGAATAAATCGGAAAACAAATTCACGGGAGCAGGAACGCCATACGCATCCAGCTGCAGATTGTCACGATGCAAAACCGCGGCAAACCAGATTGCAGCGCCCTGATCCTCCGCCAGTTTTTTCCAGCTCATTAGCGTGTCTTTATCCATTTGTTCAAAATCACAACCGTCCACAATAATAATTTCCGGTTTGAAATTGGTCCCCGCTTCGACCTGGTTAATATGGTCCTGAATTTGATCAAAACCGAAATTGTTTTGTTTGAACTGCATGATCAGGCGATGATGCACCAGCTCATCAAAGACATTCAGTGCATGCTCCAGTTTGTATTGCTTTGCAACTTCATCAAATACCTGACGATACCAGCTGCGAATGTGATATGGATTATCCGAGAAGGAAATATGAAGGACATACTGGCCTCTCAGCATTTTATCAATGGCCACGTGAGCCAGACAGGCTGTTTTACCGACGCCCTTTCTTGCCGTAATGACACCCAGGTTCCCCTTCCCCAGTCCGCCATGGATGGATTTTTCAAACACCCTTATCGGACTTTTTTGTATTAATTCATCTTTTAACATATTAAATCCCTATTTATCCTTTGATTTGTTCTCTTCATATTCCTTTTTCAGTTGTTCAGCAATTGATTCCGGTACTTTTTTGTACTGTGAAAACTCCATAGTGAACTCGGCCTTTCCCTGTGTTGCAGACCGAAGCACTGTTGAATATCCGAACATTTCACTCAAAGGGACTTCCGCTTCAATGACCGTGAAGTTTTTATCCTCAGCTGCGCTCAGTACAATACCGCGTCTCTGGTTAATGGTTCCCAGAATAGCGCCCTGAAATTCAGATGGCGTTTCAACGCTGACCCGCATTACCGGCTCCAATATGATGGGTTTGCATTTTGAATAATTTTCACGAAAAGCGGCTATGGCAGCCTGCTGAAACGCCATGTCCGAAGAGTCAACCGGATGGTACTGCCCATCCTGAAGCACCACCTTCACCCCGACAATGGGGAAACCGATCAATTTTCCCTTATCAAGACACATTCTGAAGCCCTTTTCGCAGGACGGGATGTATTCAGTTGGAATATTACCGCCTTTTACTTCATTAACAAAGGAAAATTCATTTTCATGATCGGGTTCTATAACCCCCATGACCTTGCCGAACTGTCCCGCTCCACCTGTTTGCTTTTTATGCGTATAATTAAAAACCGACGACTGTGATATACTTTCCCGATAGGCCACCTGGGGAGCACCGGTCTCTATGTCCACATTATACTCCCTGCGCATTCTCTCAATATAAACATCCAGATGAAGCTCGCCCATACCGCGAACAATGGTATCATTGGTTTCCGTATCCACATAGGTTTGAAATGTCGGATCCTCTTTGCAAAAGCGGTTCAGGGCCTTGGCCATATTTTCAGATGATTTGTTGTCTTTGGGTTTAACAGACAGGGAAATAACCGGTGACGGCACATGCATGGATGACATGGAATAATTGACATCACTGGATGTAAAAGTGTCACCGGAAGCGCAATCAACACCGAAAAGAGCGACAATATCGCCGGCATCCGCCACAGCAATATCTTCCATCTCATCCGCATGCATGCGGATGAGTCGCCCTACACGGACTTTTTGGCCGTTCCGAACATTGATAATTTCCTGCCCTTTTTTCAGACTGCCCTGATAAATACGGACATAGGTAAGCTGCCCGAACTGTGTGTCATCCAGTTTAAAGGCAAGCATAACAAGCGGCGCATCAGGTACAGATTTCAGCGCAACCTCTGCTTCTCCATTGTCCCGGTCAAGCGCTACATTGCTGACATCCAGAGGAGAAGGAAGGTATCGTATGACCGCATCCAGCAATGGCTGAACCCCTTTGTTTTTAACCGCCGACCCTATAAACACCGGTGTCATTTCCAGAGAAATGGTTCCCTTCCTGACTGCCTCGTGAACCATTTCATCGGTTACCTTGTCCTCGAGATATGCCTCCATTAAAACATCACTATACATCGAAGCCGTGTCCAGCAAAATATCCCGCCGTTCTCTGGCCTTCTCAAGAAGCTCCGCCGGTATTTCATCTTCCCGAATATCCTCACCGCTTGTGCCCTCGAAATAGTAGGCTTTCATACGGACCAGATCCACTACACCCTCAAACTGATCTTCCATCCCAATCGGGAGCTGCATCATAACAGCATTATGATTTAATTTGTCCCGGAGCTGTTCTGTTACTTTTTCAGGATCTGCACCCATGCGATCGCATTTATTGACAAAGGCAATCCGGGGTACCTTATAACGGTTCATCTGCCGGTCCACTGTAATGGACTGTGACTGCACACCGCCTGTAGCACATAAAACGAGAATGGCACCATCAAGAACCCGCAGTGATCGCTCCACTTCAACTGTAAAATCCACATGTCCGGGGGTATCAATAATATTAACTGAATGCTTTTTCCATTCCACATTGGTTGAGGCGGATGCGATGGTAATGCCGCGCTCCCGTTCCAGTTCCATGGAATCCATTTTTGCACCAACGCCATCCTTGCCGCGGACTTCATGTATCGCATGTATTTTTTGTGTGTAAAAAAGAATCCGTTCGGTTAATGTGGTCTTTCCGGAATCAATATGGGCGCTGATCCCAATATTACGTAAATTTTGAATGTCAATCCTTTTTGTCATTTTATATTCGTTTACCTCAGATCCTTTGTTTTTTATTGTTTTGTTTTCTTCCAAATTACGGTTGATTTAAAGAGCATTAAATATAAAGTGTAAATCCTCCAATTGCAAGATAAAAATGTCAGCTTAAGAAAATTTTATTAAACAATTGGCTTTTATTCTCTCCAATTCCAATCCGTAAATCATGGATAAACATGAATTCAATGGCATAATTTTTGAATAAGAATATAACGACATTAACGAAATTGTGATTCCACAGAATTGATACCATAATGCAATACAGCGATATCATAATGTAAACAGGTGTATTGCAGATTGAATCGGGTATTCAGAAATAAAGGATCATTCTATGCGTGTTTATATCCATTGCCTGTTATCATTTCTCATGATGTTGATGATTTCCTGTTCCCGGAATGAATCCCTCTACCAGACAGAAGAGCTGAGTCAGATGGCCCATTCAGCACGATCCAGAATCGCAGGGACAGTCTCCCAGCCCAAGGACACCGTCCACTTTCTTATGCACTGGAAAGGAGAAGGGGGAAGGGAACGATTTTTAATGGAACACGCCCGGCTTTTCCGCTGGACCAACCAGGATGTCCATCTTATGATAACCGATATAGACGATGACGCTGAAATTCGTGCCCTGGAGACAGCTAATTATATGGAGAATGTATCCATCTTCACAGCAAATATGATAAAAAAACATCAATTTAAATATGACATTGTACCAATTGAAGATGTCAATCTTGAACCGCATCTTCATGATCCAAACTGGCTGAGGCATCACTTTGTCAACCTAAAAAATGTCCCCGGTTTTTCTGAAACCCATCACCCGAACCTTATAAAAGCGCAGGACATGATCCCAGGGCCGATGCTTCAAGGCTATTACTGGGCCATTTTTGTCAACACCCATCTGGACAGTCTCATGGAGCTGAATGTAAAGCAGACAGACATGACAATAGATGATTTAGTGAGATACGTTCACAAAATCGACATTTATAACCGGGCCAATAATACAAACTATGCAGTTTTTGCCGAGATTGAGAATACATACAGAACCGGAAATTTGTTTCGTCAACTTTTCAAGTCCGCGCTGGGATATCATAATAATTACCCTGTTTATGAATATTGTACGCGGGCACAGAGAACTGCCTATCTGCAATCACTCCGCGCTCTGGAAAAAATCACCGGTTATAAACATGCGCCACTAATAAAATACTATACATCTGATGATGAAGTTCGAAAGTCCATGCTGCTGAAAGACGAATGTGTTTTCCTTGTAGACGGCACCTGGATGTACAACGTATGGGAAGGTGTGGATAAATCAAAAATTAAGAAAATGATGCCCGCTGAACTGCCTGTTATCAAACCAACATCCAATTATCTCGGTATTATCAAGGAAGCCCACGCGGTTTTGAGAAAATCCCCCGTATCCAAACAGGCCGTGGCGTTTATGATGCTTCTGTCCACCAAGGATGCGGCCGAAGACTGGGTACGTCTGGCCAAAACACCAACCGGTCTTCAGCGTCATATCAATATTTATGGAAGAGGAGGGGATGCTTATGAAAGCTTTATCCACCAGATGCTTGATAAGTACGGAACCAATCTGAGCTATGTTTTGGATGACATCTACTTCGGCAGTAAAAATCCGCGTGTTGAGAATGTGGATATTCTGTCCCTGTTGGAAGGCAAAGAATCCGCGATTGAGATTTTTAACCGGGTTATGGCCGGCATTCAGATGATGTAGCAGACAAGTTACTATCCGGAAAAGCGACAACAACAATTCCCCGGTTTTATATATAAAATCAGGTCAGGTTCTGTCTCCTATTTTTGTGAATCTGTTTTTAATGAAATTTTACCCCTACTGAATAATGCGACTGCAACAAGCAAAATGCCCAGAATACTCACCACAGAAGGGCCGCATGAAAAATCCAAAACATACGCAAATGCAAGTCCACCAATAATTGCGACCAGTCCCATACCCCATGCTATCCAGATCCTGTTTTGCCACGAATGTGAAAAAAGCGCTGAAAATGTAGCCGGTATAATTAAAAATGAAAAGATAACCAGAATCCCCGCAATCCGGACTGAAACCGTGATAACCAGCCCCATGGTGACATAAAACAGAAAATCCCAGAATACAGCTTTTCGATCCTTTTGCCTGCATGCTTTATAATCCTGAGAAAGACATCTGAACCTGTCATGAAAAATCCAATGGAACAATCCAACAGGGACAAAAACACCGGTCACCAGTAGAAGGTCGGACCATCTTACCAATATAATACTTCCCGTGAGCATATGCTCCACATGAATGTCGCCTCCTGCTGCCATGTCAAGAATAAACAGAGCGGCCGCAGCGGCAATGGCATAGGACACGCCGATAACGGCCTCATGGGATATCTGTGTAATACGTCTGTCTATTTGAGAAAAGAAAACGGCTGCGATTACAGTTAATACAAAAGCGCATGCATAGGCTGCCAAACTTTTTTCTTCAGCCCCAAAAAAAATATGAGCGAAAGTAGCTCCGACAGCACAGATCTGTGCCAGCGCAATATCAATAAAAATGATTTCTCTTTCAAGAACATGCATACCCAGGTAAGTCAGAAGAGCAAGTATGCAAACACAGGCAGCAAATGGAAGTATCAGGATTGAAATCGCTTCAACCATTTATCATTTCCTTTCACTATTCGGAAGAAGTGAGGGCCCTGCAAGCAAGGGCGATTAAAAAGAACAAACCCAAAGTTAAAACCAGTGTTGGACCGTAAGACAAATTAAAAAAATAGGAGGAGAAAAGGCCAACCATTGAAGCCAGAAAGCCAATTCCCCAGCCGATTTTCAGGGCCTGATTCCAGTCTTTTGTAAAAAGCGTGGCAATGGCCGCGGGAATCATTAGAAAAGCATAGGCCAGCAAAACACCGGCTATTGGGACAATCAGTACAGTAATAATGCCGAGCGAAATAAAAAATAACAGATCCCAGCCATTTTCATTTTGGATGCTTTTTTTGCCTTCAGTAATGGCGATAAATCGGTCTCGAAACCGGAAATGAAACAGTAATAATAGCGTATACACAACAACTGTAACCAGTACAAGCGGCCAGCTGACCCATAGCATGGTGCCGGCCAATGTCTGCTTAACATAGGCTGTACCCCCCGATAGCTTTTCGGCTACCATAATGGAAGCCACCAGTGCCAGACCATAAATAATGCCGATAACCGCCTCATGTGGTATGTTTTTATTTTTGGGCTTGACATAAGCCAGAAGTATTGATCCCAGCAATACCGCAACAAATGATACAAGATAAGAAACAGTGGTTTGAGCCTCTATGCCAATGCCTATACCAACAATCACACCGAAAGCGGCCAGCTGATCCAGGGCCAGGTCGGAAAAGACAATACCCCTGCGAATCACGTGCAGCCCGAGATAGGTATGCACGGATGTGACCACTGCCAGAAGAACGATCTGTGGGGAAAGAAAATTCAATGTATGCAGCATAGAAAATTTTCTCCTTTTTATTCAGATGATTTTATCGCCTGAAGAACCTGATCGATCCAGTAGTCCACAAGTTTGAAATTATCGGACACTTCTGGATTTGCTCCCACTGATAACGGCAGAAAGAGCGCCTGTATGCCTGTTTTCTGAGAGATGGTCCTGGGTTTTCGCTTTTCAAAATAACTGGCCACCAGCATCACATCCACGCCACTTTCCCGAATGAGCTGAATGGTATTTTCAACATGTTTGGGTGTAGGCGGAATGCCGGGCTTGGACTCGATAAAACCGATAATGCGCAATCCGAAATCCCTGGCAAAATACGCCCAGTTTTTATGGTATGCAATCACTTCCATGCCCCGGAAGGGAAGAGCTGCTTTCATCCATCCGCCCAGTTTTTCGGTCAGCTTTTCGCCTTCATATTCGCTTTCCAAAAATTCAAACAAAGTGCCCGCATAAAGAAGCGCCTCCAACTGATCTCCTCCGAAAAGATCCACCAGGGCATCACCGAACATGGCTCTGTCCACCCTGTCATTAAATGCCTTTTGATTGGTTTCGTAAAATTCCGCATTGCCGGGATCGACTTTTTTCAATCCAATAAGAATATTTTCTGATATTTTTTTCCAGTTCATTGGACTTGTATGGATATGGGGATTGCCCAGAACATGAACATCGCCTTCCGCCCGGCTTATTGATCCCGTTTCAGGTTTTTCCAAAATATCAATACCCGGAGAAACGGTTACAAATCCAATCGCGCCATCCATAATCTTGCGATTACGCGCTTTATCCTGAAGTGTGGCAAGCCACATTTCCAGATCCAGCCCGGTTGAAATCAGTAAATCCGCTCCTTTTAATTTCAGGAACAGACTGGGTTTGGCAGATACAAAATGGGGATCCTGGTCGCCATAGGAAAGATAAGACACCTGAACCTTATCTCCGCCAATGGCCTCCACAATAGAGGCAAAATCCGAAAAAGTGGTTACAACAGTAATTTTTGCACCAGCCGAAACGACACAAACAAGAACCATTGACATTACTGCTAACACGATCAATCTATAATGTTTCATTTGAATTCTCCTTTTATCGATCAAATAGACTATATAATGATTAGACTGATTCAAAACAACCCGCTAATATGCCTCATGCTTATGCGGCCCCATGGCCCAGCAAGTCTGAAAAATCAGGCGATGATCGTTGTCCTCAAAATTACGATCCAGATACGAATATTGCAGGCGCAGAAAAACAAATTCACTTTGCCAGAAGTCGCATGCAAAGGAGATCCCTTTCTCTTTTAATGAAGGATAATGAGGCAATTCTGTATAATCCACCCGCGTACTGATGAGCCACCACGCACCCAAACGGCATTGCACTGATGAATAAAATCCGAAAGCATTGATGTTTTCTGCTGATGTTTCCCTGCTTGAATAAAGCAGCTCTGTGATCCATTCTATGCCCCGGTACTTTGCCTTGTCTGGAGGCGCCCATTTAAGAGTGATATCTGCACCCCCTATCCTTGTCTGATCGGTTTCTCGTGCGTTATGATGACCAAACGCACCACTCAGACCAATTTCCACATAGGTACTCCGGTTAATATCATAATAATTTTTTAAATGAAAAACCGTTATAAAATTCTGCTTCCCCTGGCTGGTAAAGCTGTGATCATCCCCCCCTGAAACAAATTCAATATCCAGCTCGTTGACATGGGCCAGAAACGACGGCAGCAGAAAGTTGCCGGCCAAACCAAATCCATTTAGACATTCCATGCCGAAAAAACGGACCAGTACAGACGCCCGGTCGAATTGAGGCAGGGCATGATTATGATACCGGTTCAGCTTGCCAAATTGATTTTTAAACTGTCCCATTTTCAAATTCATGTTCAGGGGAAAATTCAGCCACTGTAAATAGGCTTCTTCCACTTCAATCCCTTCCTCACCAATACCCATAAAAACTTTTCCTCTGGTAAAAGGATCAAGAGCGGACTCTACCCCCAGCTCAATTTCTCTCAGAAACATTCGTCCCGTTCCACAACTGTTATCAGAACGAATACGGTTGTAATCACTCTTTGAGGTGCCGAAAGCAGCATAAAAATCACCACCCATGCTGATGTTCGGATTGAGTGCCGATTGCTGTCTTAAGCCGCTGTGAAACTTTCTTCCTGTATCCGCCACTTTTTTCTTCTTTTGCCGGCTTAAATTTTCGGCCCTTTCCTTTAATTGATTTAATTCATTCTGTTTTTCCACTTTCTCCAATTTTTCTGTCAGCTCATTTACTTTCTGCTCCAGAGCTTCTATCTTTTTATCTGTATTATTCTTTTCATTGGTTTTTTTATCTTCATTCTCCTGCCCGAATAAACCACAGGACAATCCCATCACAAGAACACACAGAACAAGTCTTCTAATCATATCTTGCTCTCCTTATAGTGAGGTGCGGCCATAGGTATGGCATACACCTGATAACCTTAAAATATCCTGGAAAATTTGATTAATAAAAGTATTAATGCTCAGCCGAAAATCGGGCTGACCGGGGGAGCCCTGGAGAGATAATACGTCTGATCTGTCTGATCCTGACATATTTGATTTTCAAAAAGACGGTATTCTGTAGCATGGTTAAAAAGATTAAATAGCTGTTTTAATACATCTTCATATTCCGAATGATTATCCTGAACCTGCTTCTCCCACTGACAGGCTGGACAATTATCTTCATAGCTGAATCCAGGCTCATGATCGTGGAAAAAATCCACAAAAAGGCTTATAGATCCATAAATCGCCAGAATGGACAGCAGGATTAAAATATGTGTTCTGCTTCGGATCATAATGAATAGAAAACCAATTGAAAATTAAAAATTGTACTGAAAATCAAAATAATATAATTAGAATTTGTGTATCATGCAAGTGGCTTTTCCTTAAAAGATAAATACTAATAAATCCATCGGTGTTGAATATTTCGTCTGCTGATAATAAACAGCGTTATTGAGAATAAAATCAGAACCGATAAGCTGATCCAAAGAGAAATATGACCGTTTTGATTAATGGCAATTTTTAACAGGTCCGCTCCGTAAGTCAGTGGAATTGCATAGGAAATCGGACGCAGAAAAACCGGAAGTCTGCTGATGGGGAAAAACAGGCCGCAAAAGAAAACCATTGGAAAACGAAAAAAGTTGGAGAATGTTTGCGCTTCAAAAACTTCACTGACTGACACGGCAATAAAAAGTCCCAAGAAAGTGGATGTAACGGCAATGAAAATCACACTTGAGATAACGACAATCCAATTGATATTTGAAACAGGAATGAAAAACAGCGCTACAAACATTGGAACAAAGGCATTCACAATGCCGAATAAAATCGCACCTAGCGTTTTCGCCAGCATAAGCCAGACAAGACTGATCGGCGAGAGCAGCAATCTGTCGAATGAACGGCTGCGGCGTTCGAAGGTAATGGTCACTGAAAGCATTGATGTCGTGCCGAACAAAATGGACATTGCCATGACACCGGGTAAGACTGTTCGTACATCCACAGGCGTCTGAGATTTAAGAAAAAACATAAGCATCCAGGCAAAAGGGAAAATAATGCCCCAACTAATATTGGGTGGTTTCAGATAATAATTACGCATATCTTTCTGCAGTATATTCCAAAAGGCAATAGCCATTTTCATTTTTTCTTACCTTCTTTTTCTTTCTTCATTACATCACGTTCGATTCCGGTAATTTTCACAAACACTTCTTCCAGCGACGGTTTAATGATTTTCGCCTCCATCACTTTTATCCCGCGGGAGTTAAAAAATGACATAAACGGCATCAAATCCATCGCTGTTGCCGAACGAACCTGAAAAAGAGAATCCGTAATGGAAATGAAATGACATTGGCTGAACTGCCTGTTAAAATCCTGCTCCAGCTTATTGATTTGAACCGTGCCGTCAAAGGAAAATTGGATAATCCTCTCTTTCTGAGCTTCTTCCATCAATTCATCAATCGAGCCAATTTTGATGATTTTTCCTTTTGCAATAAATGCAATTCTATCGCAAAGCCGTTCGGCTTCTTCGATGTAATGCGTGGTCATAAAAATGGTGGTGCCTTTTTCGTTCAGGTTTTTTATCAAAGCCCGTATTTGCCTGGCGCTGGCCACATCGATACCGGTAGTCGGTTCGTCCAGAAATAAAATACCCGGTTGATGAATAATTCCGGCTGCAATGGTGAGCTTCCGTTTCATACCTTTCGAATAAGATTTATAGAGTTTTTTCCCGGCTTCGGCCAAATCAAACTGCCGTAACAAATCATTTGCACGATGCTCCCGCTCTGCTTTTCTTATTCCATAAAGAGATGCGCAAAAACACAGATTTTCAAAACCATCCATTTCTTCATACAAGTTGCTCTCGTCAGGTACAATACCGATCATTTCCTGCGCCTTTTTGATGTGTGCGGTATAATTTTTTCCAAAAAAAAATAGACTGCCGGAAGTCGGACGGGCCAAACCCGTGAACATATTGATGGTAGTGGTTTTACCGGCACCGTTGGGGCCCAAAAAACCAAAGATTTCGTTTTTAATAACAGAAAAGTTCAGACTGTTTACAGCTAAAAATTCGTCGAACTTTTTTGTTAAATTTTGAACTTCCAGTATGATTGATTCCATATAAGGTTCGCGTTTTTTGTGTGTTGTTAAAATGTCAAAACTTTATCGCATTCAACCGTCCAACCGGCGAACTCTTTCATGTTGCTTAATCGGACGCCTTCAATGAGTTGAAGTTTATCAATACCGCGCGCCTGCGAACAGCCACCACAGCTTTTGACTTCCCCGCCGTTTTGTATAACCGAGTTCAACATCCGTTCAATATTATAATAGCCATTCGGTGTTGTCTGATTGGGAAGCCCGCAAAACACAGCGTCCGCCAGCAGGAATATTTTTACTTCTGTTTTGTCGGTATGCTCTTTCTGAAGCGTCATTGCTATTCGCAGAGCATTGTATGCTTTTTCTGTCCCATAAGGCGCATCGTTGATGATAATGAGTATTTTTTGCATTCTAACTCCTTTATGTATGGGCGGCCAACCAACCCTAATTTTCTGCCTTTTCTCCACAAACAACCACAAATGATCCTTCCCCGAAACCCGGAGCAACCGGCTCTGCCTTTACAATTTGTTTAAGCGGCTTAAATATCGTCTGTAGAAACTGCATATTCTGAAATCCTTCTTTCTTTAACAATGTGATCACTTCTGATACAGAATAAAAAACCGCATTTTTATAAAAAACACTTTTATCTCTATTTTGAAAATAGATTTGTCCCAGGCTGCTGTCTTTATCAACAAATCCTATGATAATTTTACCTTTCGGCACAAGAATACGATGAATTTCCTGCAGGACGAATTTGATATTCTCAACAAAGCAAAGTGTGGTAACCATCAGAGCAAAATCAAAATATTCAGACTGAAAAGGCAGCGCCTCCGCTTTCCCGGCAATCGCCAGAATCCCCCGCTGTATGGCCAGCAATCTCATTTTCGACGCAGGCTCTATACCCAGGGTTATTTTCAGAGGGGCCGCAAAACGTCCGCTGCCCACACCTATTTCAACACCCTTTCCATGATTCGGGATAAAGGAACGTACTGCTTCCAGCTCAGACTGGTATACATAACGATTGTTTTCGAACCATTGTTCGTATTGACGGGTATTCGTTTCAAACGGATTATCAGCCGGCAAAATCAATCTCCTCTGTTACCCCATATTGGATCCTCGCCGAATCGATTTGCCCACCATTTTTCATCATGGGTAGCCATGGTTTGATTTACTGTTTCCTTTTTAAAGGATATTTTAAAATGAGCACTATAATCCATAAGAATCTGATACGACTGAACTATTTTCTGTGTCATTTCTTTACTTTGGTCAATATTCACCTTTGCTGCATCCGGATGCCATTCTTTCAATAGTGCTCTGTATCGCTTTTTAATCTCGGCAATGGTTGTGGTTTCCTGCAGGCCCAATAGTTCCAGTGCCTTTTTAATGTCTTGATAATTATATTGAAGCATAACGGCAATCCTGTATTCTTAAAATTGCAGCACCTGTCCTGCACCGCCTCTGAGTATCTTATCAGGATATTTGCGTTCGAGTTCCTCCTGATATCGAGTACAATGTGTGGGACAAATATTCTGAACATTTTGAAAAAGATCAAAATTTTTAAAACCGTGAAAACCGCCGACAACGGCCCGGACTTCACCCAGATGAGCCACGGCCTGTAGAATATTTTCCATCCCGGCATGTGCGCATCCCACAACCAGAATCAATCCTTGCTTTGTCATCAACACCATGGATTGCTCAATTCCGCCCAATTCACCGGTCGAGTATATTTGATCATCAATTTTTTCTAACTGATCGACATAAACAACATCCCGGGCCCTGCGTACACCCCTGAACGATGTGGGGCAAAAAACAGTAACATCCGGATTTATACGAAGAAAACCGGACAATCCGCCTGTATGATCAAAATGGGAATGGGAAATAAAAACAAGATCGACAGATATTGGATCAATATTCAGCTTTTCCATATTGGACAAAAGTATTGATCCATCAGCGCCCGTATCAAACAATACCGTTTGGCCTGCCCCCTGAATCAAACATGAAAATCCCCAGTCCGATTGAAGAGTGTGATGAATAGCTGTATTATCATATAGTATGGTAATGGTTATCATATATCCTCTGATTTATCAATGATTGCGCTTGCAAAAGCTGAATCATTGCCCTTCTCTTTAAATCCAGCGCCGCACCCTCTTATTGTACTGCAAATATGTATTTCCAAACTGTTTTTTCATATTGTTTTCTTCTTTGGAAATAAACAGAATCTCCATCAGGATGATAAAAACAATGGGATATATGATCGTGATCACGGTTCCGCACACAATAGATGATCCCAACAATATGGCTGCCATACCAAGATACATGGGATGTCTGCTTATTTTAAATGGACCTGTTTGAATGAATGTAGAAGGAAGTTCATCCGGCTTCACCGTGGTGTTCCATTTTTTAAAGAGCTGATCTGTCCATATATTCATGATGCCGCCGAACAGAATAAAAATCACGCCCAAAAACCGTAAGGGGGACTTTAAAAACCAGAAACCTCGTGTTAAGAAATGGGTGATAATCAATAAAATCAGCAGAACAGAAAAATACCTGGGAGGAAAAATTTTTTTACTCATCAAAACTCCAGTATAAATAAATGTAAATTATTATAAAAATAAATATCATTCCATCCTCACTCCCATCTTACCGCGATTTCCCGGGGTAGATAATTTTCTCATTATATAAACTTTCCCCATGTATTCTGTTTCAATGAGGAGGCCGGATTTTATAAGTTGATCAACAGAAGACCAGGCTGCGTCTGTCTTTTTTATTAATGCTTCAATGGCTTCTTTCCTCATGGGATGAACGGCTGTAATGCTTAATAAATCCTTGACAATATCCCCTGTAGATGAAAAAGCATTCCCCTCATACCCGACAAGATATTCAACCTGGTTTATTTGTCCCTGCATAATCTGAAAGGCACGGACCAGATCGCTTTCAAATGGCTGCTTGACCCCTTTCTCCGCAGGTGGTCGTGTAGGAATGCCGAGATAAGCAGTCACCGGTTTCAGCTGAACAATGAAATCTGCGATCTTTTTAACATGTTTCACCTGATCATTGATTCCCCTAATCAGCATGGATTCTGTCACCAGTGTTCCTGTATAATTTTCTGCAAAGGCAAGCATCCCTTTTTGAATTTGATCAAAATCAAGTTTGTGATGCGGTCGGTTGATCTGCCGCCAGGTTTCAATTTCAGCCGCATCTGTTTTCAGTGAAACCCAGTCTGCTTCAGAAAGCCCTTCCTTTACATTGTCCTGCCAGATGAGAGATGCGTTTGTAATTACGGCTACCTTTTTCCCCAGGGCTTTGAGCTGTCTGATGATCTGAAAAAGATTTTTTTCCAGTGTGGGTTCGCCATCCGCTATCAGCGTCAAATAATCAATGGCTTCACCCCCGGCCTCTGATTGATTGATGTGGCGGCCAACAGCTTCTGTAAGCTCTGCCGAATCATAAAAATGCTGCCGGTTGATTGTCATTTTTGTTGTGCGCCCCAGCTGGCAATACACACAGGCATATGTACAGCATTTTGGCGGAATGCAATTAATGCCCAAGCTTCTTCCAAGCCGTCTGGAGGGTACCGGACCGAATATCAATGCATCAAGTGATGACATGTCAGTAACTCAATATTTCATATTTTCACAGATTTTGCTATCCGCTTCCTGTGGTATCCGGAATAAATAGCAGCTGCAGGATTGTGGCCAAGCACCCTGTCTTTGACAATTAAAGTGGAAACCGGTGCTGCTGAATTCTTTGTAAACAGTATGTCATGACCGATGCAGAGTCCGACAATCAGATTCAAATCGGTTTGTGCATTATTTAAATGCAGCGCCTGTCCGAGAGGATTACACATCGATTCATCTCGTGTGCTGTCAATTTTAGGAAGATTGAATTTTTCCTTGGGAATACCGCAAATCTTGCAGCAAACGGATACAATTTCGAAATACGGCTCAAGTAGCTCGGCAACGGTTTTTGCTTCATCGCTGAGTCCAATACAGAAAGCAATCCCCAGCCTCGTATAGGACATATTCCGGCAAAAAAGGATCACCTCCTCAAGCCGCGTCATCTTCATATAATGTTCACTTTCGATCTGAGTCGCTTCTCTGGTTATTTTTAAATCTTCAGAGGAATAAGAACGTTGAGATTGATCCCTGAAACCAAAACAGTCCTTCCCCTGATAACAGGATTTCCTGACACAACGGACACAGTCAGCCTGTTTATTTTTTTTCCTCATGGATCTGTCAATCCCTTCTTTAGCCAAGGATTCGGACAATATTATCAGCTATACCATGAAAAGATGTGGCCGTATGACTGTTTTTTCTATCAAGAACGGCCGGTTTTCCGCTGTCCCCGCCCACTCTCATTTCCACCTCCATGGGTATGGATCCCAGAAAATGGACATCCAGTTCTTTCGCCATCCTTTCACCACCACCCTTGCCGAACAGATCAATCTCCTTTTTACAGTGAGGGCAAATCAAACCCGACATGTTTTCCACAACACCAACGGTCGAAATATTCAGCTTTTTGGCCATATTGACGGCTCTGCGGCAATCCATCAGGGAAACCTCCTGTGGTGTGGTTACCACAATAGCCATTTGTGGCAGCATACGCTGGGCAGCGGTCAGCACCTCATCTCCGGTGCCCGGTGGCAGATCCGCCAACAAAAAATCCAGATCTCCCCAAACCACATCCGATAAAAACTGTGTGATCGCCCCGGAGCGCAACGGTCCCCGCCAGACCACAGGCTGATCTTCCGGCATCATGGGAGCCATTGAAATAATCTGTAAACCGTCTTTTTCCATGGGTAAAATGGAATGGTCTTCAGCATCCACACGCGGCATACCCTGCAATCCAGCCATCTTGGGGACATTGGGTCCTGTAATATCCGCATCCAGAAGCCCGACTTTCTGCTTTTTCTGAATCAATGCATAGGCCAGATTGACAGCCACTGTGGTCTTCCCCACTCCGCCTTTTCCGCTGAAAACCACGATTCGATACTTAATGCGTTTCAGAGATTCCTCAATACGCAGGTTCTGCTCCTGAAGCTGTTTGGCCCTGTCCTGATTGGAATCCATACACTGCCCTTTCATTTAATAATTAACAGGAGCCATGATTGCAGCCGTCAGCCCCTTTCAATGTCCCCTGCAGAAATGCCTGAACAGCCGCTCCTGCGGTTCCCTGTGCACCCGTTACAACCTCTATCCCGAATTGATTAAAAAATGTCACCGCTCGCGGCCCCATGCCTCCCGCAATAATGACCTGTGCACCCAGACCATTGATGAATTCGGGCACCTCGCCGGGCTGTCCATGAGCCCCGTAATAAGGATTGGCAGCTGCTTTATTGAACTGTACTTCATTGCCTGTCACGTCGACCAGAATGTAAAAGGGGCACCGCCCGAAATGCGCACTCACTGCAGCATCAAGTCCATTATCCGCATCCGCAGCCACAGCGATCATTTTATCAGATTTCTGAACAGACCTTTCAGCAGGGGTTGACATCCCGTGATGGGACTCAACTGAGGGCTCCGAATCGGCTTGTAATTCCCCTTTGCGAAATTTTTCAAGTGCATCCGATACAGTACCGGTTACACCTGTAAAAACTTTAATCTTCGCTGCCGTTAATGTCATATAGGCATTTGGTCCGACATTACCGGTAATAACAGCATTGACATTTTTATCAATCATAGATTTGGCTGTCTGGATACCGGCACCGCCACTCAGATTGACACTGGCATTCTCAAATACTTCAAAGGCTTCTGTCTCTGAATCCATAACCAGGATTTTCTGACATCGGCCAAACCGCGGATCAATATCCGCATTCAGGTTTTCTCCCTGAACCGTAAAAGCAAGTTTCATACAGAATCTCCTTTATTCTCTCGTCATTTTGCTTCCGCATTTCGGGCAAGCTTTATTAAAACAGGGTTCGCCCTGTATATGGGGTGCTTTGGTCCCGCAATTGGGACACACACACTGGCCTCCCGGCCCAGCTCCCGGACGGTTACCGCCACTCTGCCTTCCTCTCCCGGTCATGCCTGAACCGGCACCCCGGCCTCCGCTATTTCTATTCATGACAACACCTCATTATTTGTCGCAGCATCGTTTTGGCTGATCGCAACCCTTCCCTGTTGAACAGCAGGGCCCGGTACTTTGCTGACTTTTCCGGTAATCCGTAGCATAAAATCCGGATCCTTTAAATATGATCCCACTGCCTCCTGAAATCAGGCGGCGGACATTCTTGCCGCATTTTGGACAGTCGCTTAACGGGGGATCATTAATACCCTGGCGTTGTTCAAATCGATGACCACATGAATCGCAAACGTATTCATAGTTGGGCATAAGAGAATCTCCTTATCAAGGGGCCGGCTATGGAAACCGGCCCCTCTGTCATCAAAAATCAGGAAGATTTTTTTGCGTCTTTCTCAATTTCACCCAGACGTGCTTCAATAGACTGAAGCTGATCCTTCAAAGCATCAGCCTGCTGTCTGAGCATACCGGCTTCCTGTTCAGGAGCCATCGGCTGTGAATAGGGCACCGGTGGATAGGCACCATAACCGGGGTTGTTCCAGAACCGCATACCCCAGCCCATACCCATGCCTCTTCCCATACCTCTTCCCATACCGCGTCCGAAGCCCATACCGCCCCGGCCGCCGATAGGATTCATAAATCCGGGCGTCTGATAACCGGCGCAGTACCCGGCTGCCCGTCCTGTCATCGGTCCGGCCCCCATTGGACCGGTTCCATTTCCTCGTGGCATAATTTGTCCTCCTTATTTTTTATGGTTGCTCTTCTTATTTAAATCATCCAACGCTTTTTGAAGTGTCTGTACAGCCAGCACAGCACAGTGCAGGTGTGAAGCGGGAAGGCCGTCCAGAAATTGTATAACAGCCTGCGGAGTAATCTTGCCGGCCTCATAGGGGGTTATTCCTCTGGCCAGTTCTGTAATCGCGCATCCGCAGGCCAGACTGGCTCCGCATCCATCCACCAGAAAGCGGATCTCATCAATAGTCTGGCCCTTAATTTTTAAAAACATGGTGTATGCATCTCCGCAATCACCTTTTACAGAAGCCCTGACATCCGGATTCTTGATTTCTCCGACATTGACCGGATCGTATGCATACTCCATGACCTTGTCGGAAAAGGCTTCGCTGGCTTCTCCCATCAAATATTGCTGGAGGTTGCTAAAAACATTGTCCAGCTCTTTATCATTCATGGAATCCATTGATTGTCCCTATGTCATCCACTGTGTTCGACCGTGTCGTCTGCCGAAACGTCCCATGCCCCGGCCTCCATATTCAGGATGCACCCTGACTTCTCCACCATCAATTTGTACGGCCTTGCCCTGTATCAGGGCTTCTGCCACCTTCCGCCTTGCATCCGCGACAATACGCCCGAATGTGGCCCTTGAAATGCGCATCTGTTCAGCGCCTGCTTCCTGACTCAAGCCCTCATAATCGGCCAGGCGGAGTGCCTCGAGTTCATCAACCGTTAAATTGACCTGGTCAAGCATCATTAAAGGCACGCCCTGGGGTTTGAAGTAAGTCACTCCAGGCGTACCGCTTATCCATCTTGTCTTTTTGGGTCGTGGCATTAAATCCTCAATGGATCCATTATTTCAATTAGCTTCAGTCAATCGATTGCGAATCTTATCACTGATAGCCTGAATCTGCCGACAAACCGGACTTTTTTTATGCTCGTCATATTCAAGGACGGTTTGACCCTGAACCATGGCTTTTGTAAAAACAGAATCGTATGGGATTTGCCCGATTAGTTCTGTTTTATTTTCATTACACGTGGAGATAATTTCCTGAGCCATTTGATGATCCAGATCGGCTTTATTGATAACAACAACCGTCGGGACATTGAAATGGCCTGCAAGTCCGATGACCCTCTTCATATCATGCACGCCGGAAATGGTTGGTTCTGTTACCAGCACAATCAGAGAGGCACCGGTGATGGAAGAGATAACCGGACAGCCGATGCCGGGAGATCCGTCAATCAGCACCAAATCCTTCTTTTCTGCCTCTGCCATGGTCCTGGCTTCCTTCCGGATCAGGGTAACCAGTTTCCCTGAGTTTTCTTCTGCAATGCCAAGCTGCGCATGAACCATTGGGCCGAAACGGGTATCCGACACATACCACTCTCCACACAGCCGGTCCTGAAGCTGAATGGCCTCAACCGGACAAAAATGCGCGCACACACCGCACCCTTCACAGTTTAAAGAATTGATGATGTAATTTTCATCAATTGCATCATAGACACATACTTCTCTGCATTGACCGCATGCAGTGCAGATATCTTTGTCAAGGACCGGTTCTATACCGCTGATAAAATCCTGTCGTTTTTTAATTTCAGGATCCAGCAGCAGATGGAGATCCGCGGCATCGACATCGCAGTCTGCGATTACTATTTGATCCCAAAGAAATGCCAGCGAAGCAGTGAGACTGGTTTTCCCTGTGCCGCCTTTACCGCTGATGACCACCACTTCTTTCATGCGGCCACCTCCTGTCCTGCTGTTTTTTCCTCAATGGTCTTCAATAAATCCCGAAACACTTTCTGATATTCCGGCAGGGCATCAATGATAAGTTTACCCTGGGAATAACTTTCTGCAATTCTGCGGTCTTCCGGTATTTCCATGAGCACAGAAATTTGATTACGTTGACAGTAATCCAACACAGCCCGGTCTCCAATGTCGGACCGGTTAATGATTACCCCATAGGGGATACCTATGATTTTGACCATTTCCACAGCCAGCTTCAGATCATGCAAACCGAACGGTGTGGGCTCGGTTACCAGCACAATAAAATCCGTTCCTTTCACAGCTTCAATGACCGGACAGGATGTTCCGGGCGGCGCATCCAGAATGAGCAGATCCGATTCCGCCTCAATAATGGCTGTCTTTTTTACAGCTTTAATCAACGGCGGCGCCATGGCCTCTCCAATTTTCAGGGTGCCTACGACACACCGGACATGGCCGGAAAGGCCCTGTGAAATGGTGCCGATCTCTTTGTGACCATCCCCAATAGCCATTTCCGGACAGATCCTCTGGCAACCGAAACAGCTGTGACACAGTTCCGGAAAAACAAGGATCTTCTCTTTTATATTAACAATGGCTTGAAACTGACAGATCTCTGTACATTGCCCGCAAAGCGTGCATTTTTCCATATCCACAACCGGGATAAAAGTATTCACTGTCTTTTCATCTTGAATTTCCGGATTCAGAAAAAGGTGGGCATTGGGTTCCTCCACATCGCAATCCGCAAGAACCACGGTTCTGTCTGTAACGGACTTGGCCAGATTTGTGGCCACTGTGGTCTTCCCTGTCCCCCCTTTTCCGCTGGCAATAGCAATTTTCACATTCAACTTCCTTATCTTTATTATGAGCATATGCTCATAATAAAGATACAAAAAAACATCCCCCTTGTCAAGAGAAAGATAAAAAATGGTCAATTCAGGATGTTTTTAAAGTGAACCGATTTGCTTGTGTCTTACGATCGGGTTACTTTGTCTGTGAGAATGCTTTCTTTCCTCAAATGGCTGTTTTCGTTGTTCTTCTTTTTTTTCCTGAACGGTTCTCTGTGAAGCAGCAGGCTCATCCTCATATTCGTGGTGCCATTGATGTTCCGGATGATGGGGCTCAGGAGGAGGTGGCGGGGGATCAGGATCTTCAAACGTATACCATTCGATTGATCCGGCGCAGCCCGGTATAAGCGTTCCTGCTGCCAGAATAATTATATAGAAATAAAAAAACGAAATTATCCTCTTCATAGCATGTCCTCCCTTATCTACAATCAAAACCACACCCTTGTTCCTATAACAGGGCCGTTTAGCACTACATCAGCCCATCGTAAATATTGATAGCCTGCATCCAGCTGAATCCGGGAAATAATCCAACCGACGGAAGACCGCCATTCAAAAAACGGATCATAATCTATTTGCGCATAACTTATCAATAGATCCAGAATAAATGGTTTTCCTGTAAACAGTTGAATTTTATCTGGCGTTCATCAGAATACATCTCCAGCTGGATAATATAAAGCGCCCCCCTTCTTAAGGGAGGGGAGCGCTTAGCAGAGTTGAACTGATCTAGCGGCGGCGTGTGGTTACTCTGGTTGTTGATTTTCTGGAACTGCTCGTTTTTGCGGAACTTGTTTTTCTCTTGTTACTTGAGCTGACTTTTGCCTTTGACTTCGATTGCGTACTTTTGCTGGAAGAACTTGCGGCTACCTGCTTCCGGCTGCTGCTTTGTGTTTTGCTTTTTTGAACGGTTTGCTTTCTTGAACCAGAGCTTGACCGGGTCACAGAGCGTGTTGCTGTGCTTTTACGTGTGGACTGGACCCTGCTCGTTGTGCTTGGCCGGGTTTTCTGTCTGGTCTGCTGGGTTACTACCCGTCGTTGCTCAATCTTCTTGTTGCTGCTGGTAATCTGACGGGGCGTCCGGCTGCTGCTTTTCTGAACCCTCGTGCTGGTAGCCCGGGTTCCGCTGGTCACCTCACGTTTGATTCGGGTTATACTCCGCGTCTCAGTATTATCATTCTTTCTGGCCGTAACAGCTCTGGTGCCGCTGTTGTTATCTTTATTGTTCCGTCTTACAATAACCCGTCCTGTCGTCTTTTGTTTGTCTTCGTTCTTATTACGGATCCCGGACAAAACTTTGGTTTCCTGTTCCTTCTTAAACCGTTCCCTGTTGCTGTTATAGCCGGCCTTGTTTCTGATATCACTGTTATCTTTCTTGTTGCCCGCTTTGCTCACCACAACAGTCCGATCTTTATAACGCTGCTTTCTGGTAATCTCTTCATCTTTGTTCTTTTTATGATTTTTACCCTGATTCCAGTTAACCCATTCATGATCTTTGTAGTGTTTGTTCCCTTTATTCCAGCTGTAGTGGGTTTTGTGATGCCTGTTGTGATGTCTGTCATAATAATCCCGGTAGAAAACCCAGCTGGGCTCATGGTACCGGTAATGATAATCATAATACCAGGAAGAATAATAGTAATAATTATAATTGTACCAGTGATAACGCCACGGCCGGTGATACAGGTTATCACCATACCAGACCCATGAGAAAAATATCTGCCAGAACGGACGCCAGTACACAACCGGAGCCAATTCAACATTGTAGTTTACTGTCAGTACATAAGGATCATATGCCCACCCCGGATAGTCATACTCAGGATAATCGTCATAATAGGTCGTATAATCAAGTCCTATCAGACCAGCATCATCGTTGTTATAAAAACCCGTGTAGTCATCCTCTACAGAATCAAAATCATAAATATCATCAAAAGCCTCATAATTTCCCGGCAATGCGAATGATGTATAGCATCCGCACAGAAAAAGTGTCATAAAAACCACCGCTGCCGGGCCGATAATCCGATTCCTTTTAGTCATGATGCGCCTCCTTTCTGAATCAGTTCATTCTTCTATCAATATGTATAGACAAAAGATATGCCATAAAATGGGCGCACAATCCTATCTTATTGTAATTAATTATATTAAAGACAGTTTATTATTTCACGATGGATGATTAAACAGGAGAAAAATGTATACTTTATTTGCGGTGTGTGCTTACTTTGTTTACACTTTGTCCGGATTGATGTCATACCTGTCCAGCTTTTTATAAAGGCCTGCCCGGCTGAGCCCCAGCTTTTTAGCTGCCTGTGCAATGTTCAGATTCGTCTCCTTCAGTGCATTTCGTATCAGCCTTTTTTCCAGCGCTTCAACCTGATCCTTCAGTGCCTCACATGGATTCGATGCATCCTGAACAGAGGATTCACGAAAGCGCTGAGACAGATGGGCCATTTGGATTTCTGATCCGTCTTCAGCCAGGGTAACGGCCCTCTCCAGTTCATTCTCAAGTTCCCGGATATTACCCGGGAACGGCGCCAGACTGAAAGCATTGACTACTTCATTGTCTGCGGATTTTATTTTTTTCCCGATTTTTTTTGAAAACTGTTGGATGAAATGGCTGACCAGTTCCGGGATGTCCTCCTGCCTCTGCCGGAGAGGGGGAAGCATAATGGGAAACACATTCAGGCGGTAATATAAATCCTCCCGAAACCGTCCGGCTTGAACCTCTTCTTCAAGATCTTTATTGGTGGCAGCGATCACACGTACATCCACTTGCACCGGCTTTGTGCCGCCGACCGGTCTGATTTCACCCTCCTGAAGAACACGCAGCAGTCTTGTTTGCATGGCGGCTGACGTATCGGCAATTTCATCAAGGAAAACCGTTCCCGCATTGGCCATTTGAAAAATACCCTTTTTATCACTCACCGCACCGGTAAAAGCGCCGCGCACATGGCCAAACAGTTCACTTTCCAGCAGGGAATCCGACAGCGCACCGCAGTTTTGTGTTACAAAAAGTTTTGATTTCCTGGGTCCATTATAATGAATGGCCTTTGCCAGTAATTCCTTGCCTGTACCGGTTTCACCAAGCAACAGCACCGTTGTTGATGTGCCGATTATTTTTGAGGTCAGCTTGAATACCTTCTGCATAGCCGGACCGTGCCCGATAATTCTGGAAAAATCATACTGCTGTTCCGCATTCTGCTTGAGCCATATATTTTCCTTTTCCAGTCTGGCATTGGCTTCTTCAAGGTCCCGTGTCAGCTGTCGGTTTTCTTTTTGAAGGTTATACTGCTCCTCGGCTCGCTGCACAATCAGAAGCAGCTCGTCATTCTCCCAGGGTTTGGACAGATAATAAAAAATCTGACCTTCATTGACCGCTGCAATGGACGCATCAATATCCGCATAGGCAGTCACCAGAATTTTTATCGCCTGGGGCTGCAGGTCAATGGACCTGGATAAAAATACCACCCCAGTCATGCCCGGCATCCTTTGATCAGCCAGGATAACAGCGACCTCATGCTTCTTCAGAATATTTAACGCTTCATCTCCTCCTGAAGCACGATAAACCATATATTTTTCTTTAAGAAGTCTCTCCAGAGAATTGAGTATTTCAGGCTGATCATCAACAATCAGAACTGACGATTTTGCCATTGCCATCTCATCCTTTCATTTCACCATGCGGGAACTTCAGAATAAAAGTGCTGCCTTTCCCCTCTCCGCTCTGAACTTCAATGGTTCCATTATGGTTTTTTACAATGGAATAACCAATGCTTAATCCCAGACCCACACCTTCCCCGATATCCTTGGTTGTGAAAAACGGATCAAAGATTTTACCCTGAACCGTTTCAGGTATCCCGATACCGTCATCTGAAATCTCGACCATCAGGCACTGATTCTTATCTCTTGTTCTGATCCAGATATTGCCCCGGTCTTTGACTGCCTGCGCTGCATTCATCAGGAGATTCATAAAAACCTGGTTAAGCTGGCCAATATGACATTCAATATTTCCATCCGCCTTGTAGTCTTTATGAACCTTTATTCTTTCTTTCAGAGATGGATTCAGTATCATTAAACAGTTATCAATGCCGTCGTGAACATTGGATACTTTTCTTTCCGCCTGATCGAGATGAGAAAATCGCCGCAGATTCTCAACCAGCTGCTTCATGGACTGGCTGCCCTGAATGGTATCCTGAATGAGATTCTTAACATCCGGCAAAAGAGACATGAATCTGTCTTTTTCATTCTTTCCATTCTCGGTCAAACCGGCTTCTATTTTTGAAATATAAGATTTCAGCTGTTTTACATTGGCATAGATAAACCCCACCGGATTATTCAATTCATGAGAAATACCCGCTACAAGCTGACCCAGCGAGGCCATTTTCTCTGACTGAATAAGCCAGGTTTCCTTGTCTTTCAATTCATCATACAACAGCTGAAGCTGCTGATTTTTTTCATCCAGGGTACGGTTCGCCGCTTCCAGCTCTTTCAGATATTTCTTCTGAATTCTGGTTTCAGTCAGCTTTTTAACCATCTGATTGGATTTTTCAATATAGTCTATATTTTCCAGAGCCACGGCGATTTGATTGGAAAGGGTCTGAAACAGATCCAGATCCTCCTGTATCCAGTTATATTGCCGGTCAGCATGCCGGACACCAAGCACCCCGTACAAATTTTCCTTTCTGGAAATTCTGAAGAAAAGATCCGTTTTGCATAATTTAAAAAATGGATGCGCCGGTTTGACCTTCCTGCGATGAAGGACAGCGTTGGATTTCAGAATTTGAATAAAATCTTTTACTGCATTCCGACTGTTCAGTTGATCAGCGGATATGCTCTCACCCCTGTATTCGACATGGATAACTTTTTTCTTCTGTTTGTCAAAAAGAAAAAGACAGCATTGCGATAATCCTGCTGATTTATAAACATCCTGTACGATCATATCGTATAGTTCCGCTTTGGTCTTAATTTCAACCATACTGTTGCCCAGCCCGATCAGTACAGAACGGTACTTATCTCTCATTATCCTGGATTTTTTTAAAACCTCTGAATACCCCAGAAGAACCGCAACAAAACCCATTGTAAACAGATCAATAAAAAGGAGACGCGTGGTGAGTTTCAGCGGATTAAGAACAACCATTACCACCAGCGCGACAACCGCGAATCCGGTTAAAAAACTGCTGGCCCTGCCTGCGCCCCATTGGTAGCGGTGCAGTCCCAGTCTTAAAAGCAAAAAAGTCAGACCCGCAAATAAAAGGAGCAGTAACAATTGCACCCAGAAATCCGTGCTCCGCATCAATGCTGTGATTTGTCTTCCGGCAAGGATCAGGGTCCTGGACAGAAAAGCATGCTCATGAATCCTTAAAGACGTGCCCGCTGCCAGCCCTGTACGGCTGATCTGGGTTCCGGACGGGAAAACAACCCGGATATCGGCTTGTTCGGCGCTGCCCAGCCCAAAAAGTGCCGCAGGGTCACTCATGGAGAGATATCCCGACCCACCTGATATTTCCCTTACACCCAGCAATCGGCTTTGCTCACCCAGAAATCCGGCCTGATAACATTCAACCCTGGCGCCAAGGGCATCCCGGTTCGACTGAATCCCCTGCAGCATAATGCGGATATAATGCGACCGGTCTATCGGATTTTTATAAAAAACACAAAAAGTATCTTTATTGGCTACAAATATATCCGGATCGCCGTCCAGATCGTAATCCGCACTGGCGATACCTGTACTGTAACCGCTCTGTCCCTTTAAATACTTATCCTCATAAATTTTTTCAAAAGAGCCGTCTCTCCTGTTTCTGTAGAACCGGTTGGCACCGATATTGGTTACAAACAGATCGAGCCATCCATCCTGGTCAAAATCGGCAAAAAGTCCGCCGTACGACACCCCATTCTCTGTCATTCCTGAAGATCCGGACACATCAATAAATGACCAGGCCGAATCACCGGGCTGTATTTGATTAAGGTACAAAAAATTGGCCCCTTCCCGGTTAGCCACAAACACATCATAGTCACCGTCATTGTCAACATCACCAAAGCAGACACTGTTTGTACTGACAGCCTTCTGGAGCGCTTCGATCGGTAAATCCATACGCCTGAATCTTGCGTTTTCATTCCGGTACAGGCAATCGGAACCGAACCAGTTCGTCACATACAGATCCGGATCCCCGTCAAGATCCAGGTCACAAAAAGCGGCGCCCTGGCTCAATCCTTCATAAAAAAGACCCGATTCCTCTGTGACGTCTCTGAATTGTCCATTCCCCTGATTCAGAAGCAGCCGGTTGCTGTAATGTTCATCCGTAAAAAACAGGTCAACATAGCCATCCAGGTTGACATCAGCCACAGCACATCCATTGGCATCAAGGGGCAGTGAATAATCCAGCTGATTCCCTGCATCCCTGAAAGCCAGATCCCCGTCATTTAAATACAGGCTTGTGCTGACACCCCAACCGGCTACAATTATATCGCAGTCCCCGTCATTATCAATATCCGTACCGACGGCACCCAGTTCAAGATTTTGAATCCCCATGGGCATTAAATTACCGCCAAGTCCGGATAAGTTGGTGGCATCTGTAAACGGACGGTCCGGACCGCCATTAATCAGTAACCTGTTGATCCCCCTGAAACAGACCAGGTACAGATCAGGATACCCATCCTCGTTGATGTCTCTGAATACAACACCGTAACCATCCATAACATCCGGTATGAGCTGATGACTGTCTGTATTTTGAAACATTTCAACGTGAAGTGATGATGCAGTCCTGTCCTGGCTTCTTGATACCGTCTGAGGCACAAGAAAACAGAGTAAACAATAAATTAAATATTTTACAGCTATTTTTTTAATCATAAACAATCACATTGTGTATGATGATCAAAACAAACGGCGGCTGAAGCATGTTATGCACGCATTCTAAAGCTTACGTACAATCTTGGGCTGAACAGATACTGCTTTACTGATCCATTTGTTGGCTCCGGCTACAAAACCCATGCTCAGAACAAAACAGGATAAAAATGCCACAACGCCCCATCCGGTATTGTCTGTCCGGTAATACACGACGGCATAAGCGCCGAAAGCAAGAAGCAAAGGCAGAATAAAAATCAGAAAGGATGCGGAAACAAGGCCGCGGGCCGGGGTTTCAACCTCGACAATATCTCCCGGCCGGCATGCAACATTGTTTTTCAGAACCCGCATTTCCCTCATATCACTTTCTGTTGAACGGCAGAAATGATTCATGCCGCACTGTGCGCATCCGCCGCGTGATTCCAGTTCAATGATGGCGTAACGCCCCTTAAGGGATTTAATTTGACCGGACTCAAGCATACTGCTCTCCCTGTATAACAATCTGGATGCCCTAAGATGTAAACAATGTAGACATATAATAAACATACAAAAATTCGTGATGATGCACAATAAAAAATTGGGGGGCCCTGGGCCCCCCTGGAGGAGAAAGAAGAGAGGATAAAGATGTCATTTTATTCAGCGGACGGGGCGTCTTCCGGTTCGTTCATTCCGGCGCCCGGTCCCATACCCATACCCTGTCCCCGCATACCACCACGGCCGGCCTTCCTTTGCCCTCTCATACCATGGTGTCTGCGGCCGCTGAAACAACGGGCATCAAATTGAACCCGCTGGTCCGGTGTTAAAAGGGATCTTATTTTCATCCGGTTCTGAACACGCAGTTTGTGAAGGGCTGTGCGGTATTCACCCATTTGTTCAACGGCTTCGTTAATACGTCCTGCATCAGGCAAATCTGCGATACAGAGTTTTTTAAGTTCTGCAGATAATACTTCCATTTCACTTTTTATAGGAAGTCTTGCCTTCTGTAACTCGGTATTCAGTGCATCAATCTGCTCCTGCTGTTCCTCGGACAGATCCTGTATACAGGACATGGGTCTCCCCGGATTCCGATATCTGCCCGGCTGTGCCTGCGAAGCCGCAACCATTACGCCTGTTAATATCAGGACAAGCATCCACGTCATTTTATTTTTCATTTTGCTGCCTCCTTCTGGCTCTTTCATTGTTATTAAACTGATTTCATTCTGTTGCGTTTCAATAATTAAACTGTTTTTTGACCGTTTTATTGTGTATTTTTTATTATCCATTTAATAACTTTTCAGTAATCATTTTAACCGCAATACCCGGGGTATGAGGATGGAAAAAGAAAAATGTCTGATTCATGTAGGCCCTGCCGGCTGGCATTACAAAGACTGGTATGGTATTGTCTATCCGGAAAAACCGGACAAGCTGTTCAAAGAGCTGGATTTTCTGGCCACCCTGTTTAATACAGCTGAAATTAACTCAACCTTTTACCGGCCTGCCAACGCGTTTATGGGCAGCGCCTGGGTACGTAAAGTGGCCCTCAATCCCGATTTCCGGTTTACGGCCAAATTATGGCAGCGTTTTACGCATGACCGGAAGCCGTTTACTTCTGAAGAGGTCAAACAATATCTGGAAGGCGTGGATCCGCTTGCGCAGGCCCAAAAACTGGGCGCCATTCTCTGCCAGTTCCCCTGGAGCTTTAAAAACAATGAAGAAAATAGAAAATGGCTGGCCAATTTGTTTGACACGTTTAAGAACTACCCGCTGGTTGTGGAGGTCAGACATGGCAGCTGGGATCAGGACGAATTTTTAAGCTTTTTGGATAATAAAAATGTGGGCTTTGCGACCATTGATCAGCCGGTCATCGGTCAATCCATCCCTTTCAAACCGGTCCGCACGGGCAAGATCGGCTATGTGCGAATGCACGGACGTAACTATCAATCCTGGTTTCCCAAAAAGAATGAGAAGGAAAAACAATCGGTCTTTGCACGGTACGATTATTATTATCCGGAAAATGAAATCAGCGATATCGTGAAAAATGTGGAACGGGTGGCCGAAGGCAGTAAGGAAACCTTTGTGATTCAGAACAACCATCCCCGCGGCCAGGCTGTGGCCAACGCCATGCAGATCCGGGCCGCACTGGGTGAAACAATCATCAATCTTCCGGATACCATGCTGGCTCAGTATCCGGATCTGAAAAAACTGGTCAATCCGGAATAAATTATCAGTGCCCGGCACCTCCCCGTTGCAGGGCCCATTTCTTTTATATCAAACTCCGGGTGTCCGCAGGACCCCGGGTGTTGCCTTGTCTTTTTCCGACACCCGGTGACCTCGCTTGCGCTCAACTTTGATATAAAAATATAGGACACTATCTGGCACCTTGCGAAGGTCTCCAACCTTCGCAAGGTCGCTTTAATTATAAATATTTTTATCATTTGACAGGTTCGGCGTTAACAACGGATGCCATCGCTCCAAGCGATGGCATCCGTAAACGCTGTAAAATTTTTAAAAATACGCCAGCCGCTTTGTCCGTTTTCCATCCTCCTGCATTTCATCCAGAAACCCCATCCACTCCACATGCAGGCTCACCGCCCCCAGATCATCCTCCACCCTGCCGCGCAGAACGTACGGACGCGACTGCGTCCACCGGGAGCAGAAACGTCGGAACGCACCCGGGAAAAAAATGGTTTCGAACAGAGCCGTGGTATCCTCAAAACTGATAAATGACATGGGCTCCTCCTGCCGGGTATAAACCAGCTTGTTGGTGACCCACCAGCCGATCATGGTCACCTTTTCCCCGATATGAAGGTGGATGTCCCGCGCCGGGATGTACGACAGGGTGTTCAGACGGTCCTGAAAAAGCTCCAGGGGATGAACACTGAGCGGGAATCCAAGCACTTCCACTTCATGCAGCAGCATAGTGCGGAAATCGTAATCGCCAAGACTTGGGATCCTGACCGTCTCCTCACTGAAAAGATCCAGTGAAGTCTGCGCAGAAACCGATTTGGGTTTGCGGCCCGCGTACACGTTCCACATGAGCTCGGCACGGCTGCGTCCGCCGGCAATGGCGTCAAAGCATCCCGCCTTGATGAGCACGCGCATATCCGACGGATCAATGGTGACCCGCTTCAGAAAGGATTCAAACGTTGTATAGGCACCGCCCCGCTCCCTCTCCTCAAGAACCGCATCCAGGGCAGTGGCCCTGAATCCCTTGAGCTGCATCAGACCCACACGAACATGGTGTTCTTTACCGGTAAACGGCCTTTCACTGAGATTAATATCCGGAGGCAGGATAACGAGCCCCATACGTCTGCATTCGTTGAGATACGCGAAAGTCGAATAGTAACCGCCCCGGTTGCTGATCACCGCGGCCATAAACTCGGCCGGATGATGGGCGCGCAGCCATGCCGACTTGAAGGAGACGAGCGCGTAGGACGCGCTGTGGGGCTTGCAGAAACTGTATCCCGCGAAACTCAGAATCATGTCCCATACCTTGTCAATCACCTCTCTTTCAACCCCGTTTTTCAGCGCCCCCGCCACAAACTGCGTCTGATAGGCGGAAAGCTGCCTGGCGTTTCGTTTCCTGGAAAGGGTTTTTCGTAACCCGTCGCCGTCTTCGGCCGAAAAACCGGCCATTTCCATTGCGACTTTTGTGACATCTTCCTGATAGACCATAATACCGTACGTTTCCGCCAGCACCCGGTCAAGAACGGGATGAAGACTTTCATAGGGTTCTCCTTTGAGCCGGCGGACATAGGCATTGATAAATTGGTTGGCCGCTGGCCGTATAATCGAACTGTGTATGACCAGATGTTCATAGTCCCCCACACCGGTTTTTTTCTGAAGCTGCCGCATGGCCGGGGATTCAATATAAAAAACCCCCAGTGTGTCCCCTTTCCGTATCAACGCACGGGTCGCGGGATCATCCAGGGGGTTCAGCATTTCATAGGGGATGACCTCGCCGGTATTGACCTGAACAGCTGAAAGGGCGTCCCGGATAACAGCCAGGGAACGGTTCCCCAGTAAATCTATCTTGACCAGACCCGCATCTTCGGTCTGATCCTTTTCCCACTGAATAATGCGCACGCCCTTGGGTGCGTCTTCCAAGGGCACGTGGCGGTCAAGCCCGTCCGGTACGACTACCACACCCCCGCAATGCACAGAGAGATGCCGGGGCACGCCCCGGATCCGGTTGGCCCACTTGAGAATGTCCGGCCAGGGAGAAGGCAGGGACATGCCTTTAAACAGGGGATGGGTTTTGATCATGGTTTCCACGGATTCCTCCCCCCATGTCCAGAGATGAGACATCCGGTCCGTCACCCGCTTGATCTCCGCTTCGGGCAAACCATACACTTTGGCCGCTTCCCGTACAGCCGCCCGCATACGAAATCCCACATGATTGGCAACCATAGCCGACCGCTCCGGACCGTACTTGTCAAATACATAATCGAGGATGTCATCCCGTTCATCCCAGGGGAAATCCACATCAATGTCCGGCGGATCTTTTCTGCCCGGATTCAGAAACCGTTCAAAAAACAGATGGTGTTTCAGGGGATCCACATGTGTAATGCCCAGTGTATAGGAAACCATGCTGGCCGCAGCGGATCCCCTGCCGCAGGTTCTCGGTGCCTGCCTGACAATATCCTCCATCATCAGAAAGACGGATCCGAATCCTTTTGCCGCGATAATGGAAAGCTCATATTCCAGACGCTCCCGCACAGCGGGTAAAATATCTCCGTACCGTTTTTTCGCACCCTCATAGCATTTTCCCCGAAGCGCATTCATAACTGCTTCCGCTCCCATACCCTCAAAACCCTTTGACAGGGTGGAAGAAAAATCGGGCCGGAACCGGCACATCCCGGCCACGATCCAGGTGTTTTCCAGGGCGTCCGGGACATTGGGAAAATGGTTGTGCATTTTCTCAGGAGATTTGAGCCAGGCCTGCTCAGGCGCAACCTCTCCGGGTGGAAGACGGGACAGCCTGGTATTCAGATCAATGGCCCGGAGCATACGGTGCAGATGGTACTCTTCAGGATGGAGAAAAAAGGCCCCGGCTGTAGCCACAGGTAGAATGGATGACTTCCGGGCAAAGTTTAGAACGGGCCGCCAGCTGCGTCCGGCCGATAATTCAGCAAAAAGAAGCGCTTTGTCCCGAAGCCCCCTCAGAAGTGGAATCGTATCGCTGAGAATGACCAGCCCGCCGGCATCACTTTCGAGTGAACGGGAAAGATTAAATTCTTTGTCGCGATGGCGCATTGTCAGTATACGGCAAAGCCGGCTGTAGCCTTCTGCGTCTCTTGCCAGAAGCACGGCCCTTTCTTCAGGGGTCACGACCTCAGCGCCCACAATGGGGCGTATGCCCTGTTCTTCAGCAATCTGAAGGAAATAAACCAGTCCATACAGTCCGTTGGTATCGGTCAGTGCCACGGTATCCATACCGAGCGCTTTGACCCGCCGGCACAGGCTTTCCAGCCCGGCCGTTCCTCGCATCATGGAGTAATGGCTGTGCGTATGCAGATGAACAAATTTCATTTTTCCCTCATATCTTCCCGCCACTTCGAGCGGAATCGAAAAAACATAATCCTTTCCCTCACCCTAACCCTCTCACCCGCTGACGCCTGAATTTTAAATTTTCAAACCGCCTGTTGCGGAGCCGATACCACAATATCCCTTCAGCATCTGTCATGTTTTTCCGAAGCATTCTGGATGTATTAATCAAGTTCTTTTTCAATTGTGACCTCACTTAGGCCCGGACAACCGGGGTCGTTCCGGGCCGCTCCGCCCGTTTTGTGTCCGTCCGAAAGCAATGGCTTCCTCTCCGAATTTCTTCCGTATGGAATCCAGGGCGCTGATCAGGTGCTCCGGCTTCTGGTCAGCCTCCGGGGGGTCAAACAGGGAAAGCTGATCGGGAACCGGAAACAAATCGGTAAACGTCAGACTCATATACCGCACCCTCTGTCTGCGCTCATTGACCTTTAAAAAAAAGGGCTCCAGAATCCGGTACATCAGAGAATCGATCCATACCGGATGGGTGATTTTCCGGCGCCGGGTCATATCCATACCATCACTGTAACGGAGGTGAAGCCATACCGTCTTGGGGAGCACTTTCTGAATGCGCATCTGAAAACAGGCCTTTTCGATCATGCCGTAAAAAAGCCCCAGCAGAACAGGGTCATCGTTGGTGTCCTCATCCAGATTTATTTCCTGAAGAACAAAGGGTTTGCTCAGAGGCGGCCGGACCGGCGCGTAATCGATGCCGCGGGCCTGACGATGGAGAAATACGCCAAATTTTCCAAAAACCGCGGCCAGTTGCCCCGGGGACAGGCCCGCCACCTGATGGACAAAGCGGATGTTGAACTCCCCAAGCAGTTCCCGCTCGGTCCGTAACCGTACAGCGGGCAGCATACGCACCCGCAAGGGGGCCAGAAAAGAAGCCTCGCTGCCGCTGGGCACGGTATAAAGATCTCCGCAGGCTGAAACCACCCTGGCCGCAACGCCGCTGACCAGCTTGTTGGAACCGATCCCCATGGTAGCGTTCAGCCTGACCGCTTCAGAAACCTCCCGGCGGATCCGGAAAGCCGAATCCTGGGCATCTCCAAAAAGACGGGCCGTACCCGTCATGTCCAGAAAAAACCGGCCCCACTGGCCGGGTTCCACCAGAGGGGAATACCGGTCCAGAACCCGGCATATCCGCTCTCCGGCCCTTCGGTAAAGCAATTCATCCGGCGGAAGGACCACCAGGCGCCGGCACCGCTTCAGCGCCGCAGTCAAAGGAAGATGTTCCCAGACCCCTTCGGACCGGGCCTCGGGTGAAGCGGCATAAATCAGCGAACGGGGAGAATGGCGGGCACAAACCACGACCGGTTTATTCAGAAGGGACGGGTCCCGCAGCCTTTCCACGGCCACAGGAAACGCGTCAATTCGAAGGTGTACAATGCTGCGATCCATGATGTCTGTATGATAAATTCACCCACTGTGTGTTTTATTGAAAAATTCTATCTCCGCCCTCTCCCCCGCTGACGCGGGACCAAGTCGTCATATTTTTACTGTTTGAAGGCCTAAGGGAGAAGGGACAAAGTAAAGACTAATAGAAATCGGACTTTTTGTGCCAATCCCGAAGAAACTCTAAAGTCCTCTCCCTTGATGGGAGAGGACTTAGGAGAGGGTGTTTTCCTGACAACAATCATAAATATGTTCCATCACACCTTCAAGATTTTTTAATACATCTGTATTCCAGAATCTGAGAACAGTAAAACCTTGTTCCTGCAGCCATTTATCCCGTTGTGCATCCTTATCAGCATCAATTGCATGCTGCCCACCATCAACTTCAATAACCAGCTTTTTCTCAAAACAGACAAAATCAACAATATGGTTGCCCATAGGTTGCTGACGCCTGAATTTTAAATTTTCAAACCGCCTGTTGCGGAGCCAATACCAC
>Ga0272441_10001735_pt1 | contig 45894 bp, 41 predicted proteins | sample SSMProp6N_FD_193582 | JGI IMG/M metagenome (GOLD analysis project Ga0272441, IMG submission 193582) | Marine sediment archaeal communities from Little Sippewissett salt marsh, Falmouth, MA, United States - SSM-Prop-6N | ecosystem: Environmental > Aquatic > Marine > Wetlands > Sediment ... | reverse complement strand
TGGCCCATACGTAATTATCGCTGGAATCGAGTTTTATAAGAAAAACATCTCGTTCTCCATGCGATGTGAACTCTTCCACTCCCTGACCGGGGTCGAGGTCGGCGGTTTCGGCGAAATCTCCGGTAATGTAGAGATTTCCAGTCGAATCAAATACCAGCCCGTCGGACCCGTCACCGTATGTCCCCCCGAACGTCCATGCATCCACAAGATTTCCGTCGGTGTCGAATTTCGATAGTCCGGCTTCGAGCCCGCCATTACTCTGACGGTCATCGACCTCAGGTCCGGGATCAACATCGACCGATCCGAAAAATTCCCATCCGCAATAGATGTAACCATCGGGGCTTAACGCGATACCGTGCCCGGTATCGAAATCCGGACCACCCCACTGTCTTGACCACTGGTAATTTCCACCATCGTCGAATTTCGCAACGAACACATCGTTCCCGCCCTGAAAATCGTGCCTGTCGATTCCGTAACCGGGATCGAAATCGATGGCGTCTCCGCACCAGCCTGTGACATAGATTGAACCGTCGGTCCCGACAGTGACCTGTGAACCGCAGTCGGTCTCCGGTCCGCCCCATGCTGTCGCCCAGACAAGCTCTCCCGATGTTGTAAATTTCATCAGGAAGATATCTTCAGATCCGTTTGACTGAACGACCTTCTCGCCGGGCCCGGGATCAAGGTCCACTGTGCCCGAGTACCACCCGGTCGCGATGATATCGCCCGATTCTGAAAACGCGAGTCCATGCACCGTGTCAGGGCCGACGCTACCGATTGTCACAAGCCACTTTATATCGGATGTGTCAGGGGGCAGGGGATCGGAACCCCCGGAGCATGATGTAAGGAGAAAACATACGGGCAGTAGAAGAATGTATAAGCGCACGTGATTATCCCTTAATCGTTATCAAGTAATAATATAAATATACCAGATTCTCAATGAAATCAAAACGGGGTGACATTCACAGAATCGGAATCCGGGGCGTCATCGGACGATTCGGTATCTGATGGTACCGCAACATCGGGCTTTTTATCATTTTCCCTGCGTGCCGTCAGCATCTCGATATAAGCGCGATACATTCTCGCGGACTTTGAATCCAGCACAGTCGTAGATTCGAGGAGTTTCTGTTCGGCCAGTTCGAGTGCTTTAATGTAAAGCTCGAACTCAATGAGTTCATCGATTTTATCATCGCGGATGACGTTCAGAATGGTGTGCGTTTGTTCTTCATCCTCTGCCTGAACGGTAACAGAATCTGCGAACGGTGTAACGTCATCGGGCTGAACCTCCTGGTTATTCTCTTTGTCATCAAGCCATTTGGAACGTTTCTCCAGCTCTTCCATGCTGTACCGCAGCTCTTCTTCCTTCTCCCCTTGCTGATGCAGCAGAAGTGCAAAGATGAACATCACGTGAGAAACAACTGGAACGAAAATGAACATGAATAACCAGAATGCCTGTTTGCCAATCGTTCTCGCCGCATGAATGGAAAGTAGCCATGCGATAGCCAGGTGTGCAAACAGAATTGTGAAGATCCAGTAGAGAAAGAGCTGGTATGGCATGTTGAAAATCATCTGGCATCCACACGCGAATAAATGTCGCCGGACAAATAAATCATATATGCATTTGAATAATCAACAAAAAAGTGTTTCTGCCGGAAGAAATAAATGTGGCAGGATCACTGAGGGATGAGGGGCATTGAAGTTACACGGCAGACATACTAAAATTATGCTGATCGGAGAGAATTTATAAATGTCATATCTTAAGCTTGACGAGATCGTCTATTTTAGAATTGCCAATCAGTACTCCACGAACAACGTCGCGCACATCAACAATCCGCATCATCCGCCGTGCCGGCATCTTCTTCGTGCCCTGAGAGACAGGTTCACCCACATCTATTACGGCTGCAGGCGTTTATCGAATGGCAGGCTGCCGATACCCGGTGGCTGGAAAAACACCCGGAACTAAAAAGTAAACCGGCCGCACGCGACCGGTATAAGGAGGCTATTATAAAACGGTGGTCAGTACAGATCGTCCCGTAAGTCTTCAAGCATGTCCCGAATTCTCTTCCAGCTTTTCTTCAGAAGCCGCGAGAGGTAACTTCTCGAAATCTTCATCCTCTTCGCGACCATCTTCGGTTCCTCTTCCTTAAGCACTACCGCGACGAATGCGTTCTTCTCCTTCTCGGGAAGGGCGTCAACGCACTCGTATATTCTGTCGAGCAGGAAGGAATCCTCCGCGTGCTCGTCAGGATCCGCCTCGGTGTCGGGGATATTCTGTAATAGAAGTGTGAGCTGGTCACTCTCCGACATATTCTGCGGGTGTTTGACGTGCTTCTGGAGATACGTAAGCGCACGCCCCCTTATTCTGAAACGGGCATACGTAGAGAACTTGAAACCACGTTCAGGCTCGAAACGTTCGACCGCCTCGACAAGACCGACCACCCCCTCCTGGAACAGGTCAAGATATACCTGTTCGGAAGGCTTGAGGATGGTCACTATCTTGCACACGAGGGGCTGATATCTGTAGATCAGCTCCTGCCTGGCTTCAAGTGAATCTTTCTCCTTGTAATCCTCCCAGAGTCTTCTCTCTTCTGCGGGAGTAAGCAAGGGAATTTTAGAAAGTTGTTTGAAAAGTTCATCCGCGAAAGCCGGCACAGTTTTTCCCACTTTCTGGACAGCCCATTATAGAGCCATCGGTATAAGGGATACAATCAAATTGTTTCCGGCGAGCAGATTTATTTGCGCGGGTCGGTTCAATTTGCCTTTAAGGCAGTGAGGGGGTTTTTCTCCATTTGCGGTTCTCACCCTCTCCATTTGTCTCCCCATCTGCTCAGCCGCCCCGTCAGTCACATGTCCCCTGGCCCTTGGTCATTCTGTGGTGACGGATACAACTTGTCATGAGGCAATCGCGAATCCAAAAATCGGTACTGTGAGATGTCCCTTCTCACCATGTCCCAAAAAAAATTTCTGGATTCCCGCAATCCCCTTTGTGATGCAGCTTTCGCGTTACCAGGTTCATACCCGGAATTGTGGAATCCCCCACATGGATCCCATGCAAGTTGCTTTTAATGTTTCCTGCCATCGGGACATTATGTCCCTTTCGGGCAATATTTTCACATTTTTTGAGCAACTTTAATTGTATTTAAACAGATTTAAACCCGTTTTTCAAGTCTATAGCTTTAAAAAAATGACTTTTTTGCATTAATTTATACCGAATTTATGCCAATAGTTGCCATCAGCCCGATGTGTTCGTCACCAATATTCCAAAAAAAACTTTTGAGTTTCTCGTGTTATTTAAACGATCCTGTAAGCTATACTCCCTGGTTGTGCTCCGCTGTCAACCGCATAACCATGTAAATCTTGTTCTGTTTCTTTTCGGGACTTGCCATATTCGTTTATCTATGGTATTTTTCACAGTCACCCTTTCGGGTGGTTTTTTGTGCGTGCCTTTGTAAGGCAGGATGGTGATTTAAAAAATGAAACGTACGTATCAGCCAAAGAAACGGAAAAGGGCCCGGAAACACGGATTTCGAAAACGTATGAGATCCCCCGGTGGGCGCAACGTAATTAAGAACCGTCGTGCGAAGGGCCGCAAGAGGCTGACCGTATCGGTCAGAAGCAAGTAGTCGAAGCCGGACACCGGTCGGGACAGGAGTCGTTATCTCTGAACCGGGTTCTGGTTGGTCTTTTTTCCGTGCTTAAGGCGCGGTTTTTTTATGGGCCGGAAATTTTCAGTCAGTCGGCACTGGCCTGTCACGGATGGTATTATTATCCTCTGGAAATGAATCCCGAACCAAAGACATATGGGGGTGCAGGCGACACACGCGGTCGCAGGCTGCCGCCAAGGCTTACCGGAAGGTTCGATTTCTCAAGGGTAACGAGGAATGGCAGACGGTCACGTGTCGCCTTCCTTCAGATTGCGTTCAGGGAAACCCGAAATCGATTGGGAAATTTAAGAGAGGGAAGAATTGGATTCACCGTGCCTGACCGTGTATGTCGGAGGGCGGTGGACCGTAACAGGATCAAACGTCTGCTCAGGGAAGCCGTAAGGCGCTGGTGGTACTCCGTAAAACCCGGAATCGATGTGGTTTTAATCGTAAAGGCTTATCCGTCGACAGATCACGCCGACTTTGTTGAAATGATCTTCCTTGAACTTATTTTAAAAGCAGGAATAGTCAGGGAGTCTGAAATTCCCGCTCTCAGGGATTTACTAAAGAAAAACAGGGAGAAATCGGGCTAGATGGGGATTGTAAGGGCGATAAATAACTTCTTTGGAATGCTCGCATCGGGACTTGTGCGCATTTACCAGAAATTCGTCAGCCCGCTTACGCCGCCCACGTGCAGGTTTTATCCCACGTGCAGTGAATACTCCCGCATCGCCTTCTTAAGGCATGGTTTTTTCAGGGGGCTATGGCTGAGCGTTACGAGAATCCTCAGGTGCAATCCGTTTAATCCCGGCGGATTCGATCCGGTTCCACCGAAGCGTGGCGATGATCCCGACTCTAAGGATGTTTACGCGAAGAAGACCAAATCAACCGATGATATTGATACTGAGTGAAAAACCGGGCGCGGCATACATTCAGATAAAGTCCTCCCATTGAAAATCTTTTTAAGTAGAAATATAAAACGGCATAGACACTGCCGTTCAGTTAGGTTATTATTTACCCAAGGCTTGCGTGGAGGCAGCCTGCGGCACTTTTTATTCAGGGCTGGACAGAACGGCCGGAAATAGCGCTGGCCGTATACAGGTATTCTTGCGGTTACCCACCGCAATACAATCTCCTGGTTTTATGATCAGCAACCGGGACCGCGGTTAAGGTTTGTATTTATGATAGATTTTATTATCGACATTCTGCTCTGGATCATGTCAAAAACCCATTACGTCACCCAGACATGGGCGATCGACATTATCCTCCTGACCATCCTTGTAAGGATGGCAATGTATCCGCTTAATCGTAAGATGAACAGGTCGATGAAGCTCATGCAGAAGCTTCAGCCCGAGATGAAGGCGATACAGGCCAAGTACAAGGACAAGCCGGATGTACAGCAGAAAGAGATAATGGAACTCTACAAGAAGTACAAGGTGAATCCATTCTCCTCGTGCTTCCCGTTACTTCTCCAGATGCCGATCTTCATCTCCCTTTTCTGGGCGTTGAGGGATTCGAGGTTTTTCCTCAGGCTTCCGGGGTTCGAGGATGCGACGCTCTTCGGAATTAAACTCACCATCCCACCGCTTCTATCACACCCATATCCCGAAGTAGCGCTTAAAGCGGGTGTTCTCGATCTTTTCAACCTTGGCCACATCGGTTTTTTTGCTGATCGGTTTCTCTATCTTCCCACCTTGTGGCTGGTGGTAATCTATATCGCCACCACGATAATCCAGTCGCGCCAGATGCAGGCGAGCAGTCAGTCGGGACAGTCCGGACCCAACACCATGACATTCATGCTTCCGTTATTCATCCTGTTCGGACTACTTTTCCCCACGGGACTGCTTGCGTATTTCATCACTTCCAATGTTCTGCAGATGGGTCAGTACTGGAAGATCCAGAGGGAGATCGCCCTCGAGGAAGGAACGATAGAGGACCTGAAGAAGACAAAGAAAGGTTCCCGGATGTCCAACAAGACATCCAAAAATGGAAATGAGGGAACCGGGTCGCCCAACAGGGGCAGGTCTTCGGGAGAAAGTAAAAAAAAGAAGTAACCCGGACAGGTCCGGCCACAATCGGGCCACGGGTAACGAAAGGATGGTGGGTTCTGACATGCTTTACTGCGACACGAGAGCGTGTTCGGAGGCGGAGGCTGTTGAAAAGGCAGCCAGGATAATGCGTCTCGACCCTAACGATTTAATCATCAGAAGTGTTACGGAGGAGAAGGACGAACTCAAGGTTCGTGTGGAGGCGACGATAAGCAGGGGTAAGGAAGCTACCGAAATCCTTGAAACGGTTCTGGCGAGCCTGAAGATCAAGGCGGAAGTATTCTTTATTGATTCCTACGACAGGATCCTCATTAACATTACCGGTCCCCATCTTGGCCTTATAATCGGAAAGGGAGGCGCGACTTTGGAGGCAATCGAAACCCTCATAAGCGCTATCCATAATCGCGGGTATTCAATGTACAAGCCCGTCGTCGTAAATCCCGGCGGGTACCGCGAGAACAAGGCGAAGGCACTCAAGAACATGGTCAGAAAAGCCTGCCAGGCTGCCGAATGCGGTGACAGGATTTCCCTGCCGATCATGAAGCAGCGCGATCGCAAGCAGGTCCACCAGATCATCAAGGAGTTCCCGGGATACCGATCGAGGTCATTTGGCGAGGGTAAGGACCGCAGGGTATATGTCTATATGGAATCAGAGGAAGAACCAGAGAGTGAAATCAGGGAACTGGATACCAGGGATCTGCCCCCTGATTTTATTACCTCAGGGGATGACGGACGAAGGTCTGCCACTATGCAGCCCTGATATCAGCTCCTGGTCCGTAGCGCGCTGAAAAATTTCACTTCGTATAACTTCGCAATGATCGGGTATAACAACCTGGTATAATCCGTTGGTTATTGCGCCCGGATCAGAGGAGATCGTAATGTCTTACAATGCAGGGACAATCACATCAATAGCACTACTGGCTTTACTCACCGTCATGATTTCAGTCTCGTGCGAATCGGTTCTCTCGCCCGAAGAGACACCCGAGAGAGTCACGGTTAACTTCCTGAAGGCTGTCGGACGTGATGATTTTGATTCTGCCGGTCAGTGGGTGGTCGAGGAATCCAGGGGAATGATAAGCTCGTGGAAAGCCATGTTTTTCTTTCCCGATCACCAGGATCCGCTCACAACTGACGATGAAAATAAGATCGATCGTTTCATCGGGAATTTCTACAGGGTCACGGTCGCGGATGAACAGGAAACGCAGCTCAGTGCGCGCCTGCTGTTCACAGCCACGGATGCTCTTGTCGGATTCCCGTCGGTTGCGGATAATCCCATGGTTCCGAACAGCGCCCTGTTTCTTGTAACGATGACCCGCACCGCTGAAGGGGACGGCGAGAATATTGAATTTAGTGACTGGCGGATTGTATCAATCGAGCCCGAGATACAGGCCCACTGAGCTTCAGGTCTATCTTTCACTTCTTCCCGACGACTGAATATCGGCTTTCAGACGCTCCGCTTTCAGTTTCATCCATCTTGGCGGAAACTGTGACAGGCACTGGTTGACCTGGTTCAGGGCACGGGTTTCATCCCCGATATACTTGAACGCAAGTGCGAGCTCGTAATGAGCCCACCATGTCTGCGTGAAATTCCTGATCTCGATCGCCTGCTCGAACATCCCGATTACCCTGTCCATTGCGTTCCTGTTCACCTGGCCGTTCGGACTGACAGCCATGTCCCTGTAGATGACAGCCTTGTATACGAGGGCTTCATAGTCGGTGGGCATTAGCTCTGTGGCCCGGTCGATGGCGATTTTTGCGGATGACTGGTTACCAAGGCCGAACTGTGCACGGGCTTCCTCGACGTACATCTGCCAGAGCTCCAACTCGGTGTCGTGCTCTTCGATCCAGTCGTGGGTATAGTCGTAAGCGCGCGAGTAGTAGCTGGGGTCCTCAAGGTCCGATCCAAGGTCATTTAGAGTCGAGGCGTATGCACGGGCAAAGGTGACCTTATCAGGTTCCGCATTGCGTGCAGACTCGAATGCCAGCAGGGCTTTTCCCTTATCCCCTATTTTATAAACCGCTTTTCCATAAAGGTACGGGATATACCCCGGGCTGATGTAATAAATTACGGCTACGGCAATACCCAGAATCACAACCAGTGCGATTATTGGTTTTAGTACTTTCATTTTCAGGGGCCTCCTCGATACCTATTGGAACAAGTTTATCAGGCAGCTCCGGCCGGTAAAGCATATATAATCGCAAATCCAAGCTGTGTTGCCATCATCAGCATGTACATGTGCTTCCAGGACGGGTGGTTACCCTCCAGCGCGAGCGAGTCCGGGTCGCGAAGAATGAGCCACGCTACGTACGCTCCCCACAGCGCCAGCGGTGTGAGCCATATCGTATTGAACCTGAGAAGTCCCGCAATGGCAAGAATCGGGATTACAAGGTAAGGGATGACTAGAAACGGTGTGATAATCTGGGCGGCTTTTTTAAATCCGTAAATTACCACCACGGTTTTTGCGCCACCGGCTGCATCACCTTTTACATCCGCGAAGTCTTTCGTGCTTGCGGCACCTACAACAAAGAGGAAGATAATAAGACCGATCAGCCACGGGACCGGGTGAAGCCAGTCCTCGGGGCGGATCGCGACCCATCCCCCGACGATCATCAGGAACCCCCGCGGAACCGCCATCGCGATGTTCGCGAGTATTCCGTTATTTTTAAACCTGATGGGTGGCGCGGAATAGCCCCACGTGAAGAGTGCACTAATTATGACAACCGCAAGGTAAGCCCTGTTGATAAGAAGTCCGATCAGTATGCAGATAATGTAAAGAAGCCACGCGAACCGCATCACCTGCTTAACTGACATTCGACCACTCGGCAGCACCCTCTCAGGCTTATTGATTTTATCGATTTCCAAATCGTAGTACTGGTTGATCGAGTTCGATGCGGCGTTCAGGAGCGAGCCCGACAATCCGGCGAGTACACCGATCATGATCTTACTGTGGTCACCGAGATGGCCGCATGCGATAAGCGCTCCCGAGAAGATGCCGAAAAATGGGGCCAGAAGTGTGAATGGCCGCGCAAGGTCCATGTAGTCATGAAACGAGGGATTTGGTTCGCTCTCCGTTGCCCCGGGAATTATTTCCTTGCGTCTGCTCATATTTTCCCCCAGTGCAGTTTAAAGATGCCTGTTTCTTATTTCGATTCCACTTTTGTGTCGAGCAAGCCGTTATAGACAAGCCTCGACCAGTTTTCAAGACGTTCATGTACGTCGCCGATCTCCGCCGGTGTCAGGTAATTTCCGCTCATCTTGTCGGTCTCCCTGACTTCAATCCGGTTCTCAACAGTCCATCTCAGCACTACGCCGAGATGTACCTGGCTGACTTCGTCGGTGTCATCGCATATCAGCCCCATGAGTTCAAGATCGCTGAATCCCGGAGGATCGTCAACACGGAGTTCTTCCGATAGTTCTCTCTTAAGCCCGGCATTCAGGAAATCAGCCTTCTCCGTATCGACGGGATTGATATGTCCACCGATGCCGAAGCTCATCTTATCATGAAGCCGCGCTTCACCCTGGGTTTTATGACGGGTAACGGTCAGGTACCTGCCATCGCTTCGAACCAGTGTGTAAGGAATTACCTGCCTGAAGCCGGGATCGGCTTCAGCGACCGGCCTGTCCAGAAAAAATGCCTGTTCGGAGAGACCCGGAAGAAAATCCGGATGAACGTCTCTAATGAATCCTCGTTTGGTATGAAGTGTATGAATCCAGTCGGCTTTTACGACGAGGACCTTTTCAACATTGTCCATCATGGGCGCATGATACCACAAAACAACTGGGATCAGGCTATCGGAGATATTTAATGATATAGATTTAGCATGCGCACTATTTCGGAACAAAAAGTCAAGTTGCTTGACACCGGCATCATGCATCTGTTAGAGTCTCACTCTAGCCTCCTATTGTCACAGGTGGTGGAACTGGCTTGACCGAAGAAAAAGAGATAAATTCACAACAGCAGACAGCAACACAGGACTCGATTAACGAGACGGAAAAGAATGCCGAAGCGGTGGATAACACTGCAGAAGCTGCATCTCCCGATATACCTGATAAAACAGAAACTGTCGCGGAAGCGAAACCTGAAGCGACTCCGGAAGTTGAACCGGAAGCAAAACCGGAAGCAAAGCCGGAAGAAACCGAAGGGAAACCTGAAGATACAAAGGCTTCAGGTGACAGCACTCCCGAAGGTGAAAAAGCTCCTGTTACCAAGGAAGACCGCCCTGGTGGTTCCGATCAGAGACCCTATCAGGATCGTCGTCGAAGGGATGACAGGGGACACAGGGGGCGTCGGGGTGACCGGCCACTAACCAACGAGGATAAGCTCAGGATGTACAAGAAGCAGTCCGAGGAACGGTTACTCGATATCAAGCGAAGTCGCGAAGCCAAGGTCGGTAAAAAGAAACGATAACTGGCTTGTAGCTGTTTGAACTTTCAGATGGCAGGAAAGTATCATAAAGTGATGGACTCCCGGTTCATTGCATTTTTTTTGCCGGAATGGGATTATATTGATGTGCCCGAGTGGTGGAACTGGTAGACACCGGGGACTTAAAATCCCCTGCTGAGTGATCGGCGTGCCGGTTCGAGTCCGGCCTCGGGCACCATGATTAACGGGATATCCCCGTTATTTTTTTGTTAAACAATCTGATATTAAGGCTTGTCGGTGAGGTGTTCTCTCAGCCATCCTGCGAATGCCCTGAAACTCTGCCCGCGATGACTTATCTCGTTCTTCTCTTCAGTTGAAAGTTCCGCGAGGCTTGTCCCGAATCCGGGATGAAAGAATATCGGATCGTACCCGAATCCATTTACTCCCTGCGGATCATGGAGGATCTGTCCCGAACAGAATCCCGGAAAGGTCTCTGTTAGCCCGTCTTCCGGATTGTAGAAAGCGACCACCGATACAAATGCCGCCTCTCTGTCCTCATCTTCTAACTCGGACAATTTTTTTAGAACGAGGCTGATTCTCTCGTCGTCGCTGTCGGCAACACGTGCCGATTTAACCCCCGGCCATCCGTCAAGTGAAGGAATCGTCAGTCCAGCGTCCTCGGCGACGGTAGGAAGTCCCGAAATATCTCCATAGTGCATTGCTTTCTGTATCGCGTTACCCTCGAACGTATCCTGATCTTCGGGAGCTTCAACAATATTTTCATATCCCGGATCACCTGTATGGAATATTTCAACAGGCAGGCCTTCAAGTAACCTTTTAATCTCTCGGATTTTCCCCTTATTAGTCGTCGCCACGAGGAGTTTCATCAATCTTTTAACACCTTTCATTTAGCGGGTTTGATTATATCCGGGCTGTCGTTTCCCGGGAAGTTTACCAGTTTCGACACCGGGTACGCTTCCATCTTATCCGCCGGATACGGCTTCAGCAACGCTTTCAGTTTATCGGGTTCGGAGGTCTCGACATCCAGCCAGTGGTCATAATCATCCGGGCTCAGAATTACCGGCATCCTGTGATGGAACTTCGCCATAAGCTCGTTGGGTTCGCATGTGATGATTGTGCAGGAATGCACAACTTCACCGGATTCCGGATCTGTCCATACCTCCCAGAGGCCCGCGAACGCGAAAGCCTTCGAGTTCTTCAGACGAATGTAAATCGGCTGCTTGCCGTCCTTACCCTTCTTCCACTCGTAGAAACCATCGGCGATAATGAGGCATCTTCGTTTCTTAAAAGCGTTCCTGAAACTTGGTTTCTCATCTATGGTTTCCGATCTTGCGTTTATGAGCCTGTTCCCGATTTTCGCGTCTTTCGCCCAGTGCGGGATTAGGCCCCATCTGAAATAATCAAGTTTCCGGACACGTCTGTCCGAAAGCACAACCACCGGCTGTGACGGCGCTATGTTGTAACGTTCATGGTAGCTTTCGGGTATCTCATCAAGACTGAACAGACTGATGAGATCGTTCCCGGAAGTTGATAGCGAAAATCGTCCACACATTTCGTCACTGTCTCCCTTTTACACGAATAATTTTAACAGATAACCCGTAAGGGGCAATGCAGATCATAGTCATAAAGAAAACCCGGACTGGGTCCGGGTGGAAAGTTTCTTAGGCTGGTAATCAGAATTATTTCTGACCGTCCGGATATGGCGGGTTGTCCGGATCACCCGATACCGGATGTGGTTTCAGTTCCTTGTTGAACTTCATGAATCCGCCGGCGGTCTTCGCCATCTGTATGAACGCGTTGAAAGTATGGAAAGCCATGTCACGTTTCACGAGGTACTTGGCGTCGTCGGGCTGCACGACAAGGCTGACCTCGATATTCGGTGCAGCTCCGATCGGAATCTTGTGTTCGCGACACTTGAGGTACATGTGGCGCATTATCGGGATCATGTCCTCGTATTTCGGACTCGGTGTGGCTTCGAGATCCGATCCGATGACCGGTCTGAAGATACACACGGTCGGGAACGCACCGATGCTTGTGATGTAATCAATCCCCTTCATTGTCCATTCGGCAGGCTCCACACCGGCGATGATCTCGCCGGAGCACTGGCCCTTCTGCATTTTGCTCTGGGCGTACTCCATAGCCTTGAAGAACGTCGACTGCCCAAGTGTGGCCTCCTTGCCGGGGCAGATTTCGGCGAAGTACTCGGGTGAATGGAATTCGTAGCAGAAGCTGAAATGGTCCGCGCCGCAGTCGATCAGCCAGTCGTACTTCCAGTGTTCCTCAGGTCGCGCAGGAATAGCCTGGACACCGACCATCAGCCCGACCCTCTCCTTTATGGCCTTCACAAACGGGGCGCAGTGATCGAGTCCCTTTCCTTCCTGCCATCCGGTGTTGAAATGGCAGAACGTTATGCCGCTCTCCTCCTTTGCGGCCTGAGCGACTTCCACGACCTCGTCCACGTTCTTGATCTGCATCTCGTTGATGCCGACGTTAAATCCTGTCGTGCAGAACTTGCAGTTACGCTTCGGACGATCGTACCAGTACATGCACGATCCGCTGACGTAGACGCCGAGGTACGTTCCCTGGAGAACGGCGACCTTGCTCATCTCGTTTCCAAGAGAGGTCTTGTTCGTGTACCAGGTTGGTTCCGGCGGGATCTTTACGGGATATTCCTGGTTAGCACGTGCATCGTGAACGTAGTAACCCTCATCATTTTTTCGAAGCGAGTAGGGGGTCGCCTGGACGAAATCCTCCTCGACCGGGGCATTCATCCACAGGTCCTTCAGGTCTCCGGGAAGGATTAATTCAAGACCGCTTCCAAGACCCGCACGGGTTCTCGCGAAAAGCCGTGCATCGCTCTCAAGCGTGCATGACTCATGAATCTTGATGCCCTTGCTGAAGAGGTCGATTTCGAGTTCGCATGGGTTGAGTTTTTTAGTCAGTACATCGGTTTCAGCCACTTTAATAACCTCCGGATGCCGGAGCAGGCCAATATGACCGGCACGGAAATAATTCGCGGGAGCGTCAAAAAAAGCCCGGTCATCCCGAAATGTATCGGAGATGGCATCCGAGCAGCCACGCTCACCACTTGTCCCGCCCGCATTGCAGTAACGAATGCTATCATTTTCGGTAACCTACGGCAAGGCAATTAATCCGGCTGAACGCATGGTTATCATGTACATAGGCGAATCCGGTTGCCCGGACTCGCGAATTCGGGAATATGTGGTACAATCAAATTCATGCCCGTTCGTGTCGGACTTGAATTTTTTTTGGGCTTTTTTTGGGCTTTCCAGACGGATTGAATGACGAAATCAAGGGAGTAAAACATGGCAACAGTTCAGTTGACGAAGGAAAACCTCAACGAGGTAATTGAGAACAACGATATTATACTGATCGATTTCTGGGCACCCTGGTGCGGACCATGCAAGGCGTTTGGCCCGGTTTACGAGCAGACATCCGAGAAATATCCGGACGTTGTATTTGCGAAGTGCAATACCGAGGAAGAGCAGGAGATGGGCGGCATGTTCGGTATCATGGCAATCCCCACTCTCGTTGCGTTCCGTGAAAAGATTATCGTCTTCAAGCAGGCCGGAATGCTTCCAGCCGAAGCCCTGGATGAGCTTATCACCAAGGTAAACGAGCTTGACATGGACGATGTGAGAAAGCAGATCGCCGACAAGGAAGCGGAAGCCGAGGGAAGCTGATGTTACTTTATTTAGTGATTGTCGCGGGTAGTACTGCCCGCTTTTTTTTTACATTTACGATCAGTATGGAGTAAAATTCTGTGCTGCTTCATTTCGGGGGAGATAAAACAGGACGGTGAAACATGGCAACAATCGATCTCACAAGTGAAAATTTTAATGAAACCTTGAATTCTGCGAAAGTCGTAATTGTCGAGGTGTTCGCGCCATGGTGCGGGCATTGCAGGCAGTTTACCCCGACATTCAAAAAGATTTCGGACAACTACCCCGATATTATCTTCGGGATGGTAAACACCGATGAGCAGAGGGAACTTGCGAAAGAGCACGACGTCAGCGGCGTACCGACCGTAATAGGTTTTGTTAACGGTATGCGTGTTCATTCGAATGCCGGTGTGCTTTCGGAGGAGAAGTTCGAGGAGTTCATTAAAAAAGTAATTTCGTCCGATCCCGAGAGCGAGGCCTCACGTATCTGATGCCCGAGATCCTTGTGGAACCGGGGGGAAGGGTCATTAAGGCTGAGAAGGGTGTTACGCTCTTCGAAGCGATCCGTGCGGCAGGGATTAGCCTTACTTCACCATGTGGAGGGCAGGGGATCTGCAGGAAGTGCACAATCCGTCTGCTTTCCGGCAGGATAGACGGTGAACCTGTTCAGAAGGACACCTACCTTGCATGCAGGTCGCGTGTGATCTGTAACTGCGAGATTATAATCCCCTCAATATCAGGAGAGGGTCAGCTTCAGATCCTCGACGATACCCGGTCAGGTGAATTCAAACTAAATCCCTGGATTTTCAGATCCGGCATAATCGGTGAACCTGCTGACGGACAGGCTGCCGGGATCGCTGTCGATCTTGGTACAACAACTATTGTCGCCAGGCTTGTTTCCCTTGGATCCGGCGAGATACTCGCGTCGACATCCACAGGGAATCCACAGATTAAGTACGGCGAGGATGTGATCAGCAGGATCAGTTATGGCTCAACGGAACCGGGTCTGGCAGAACTTTCAAAAATTACAACTGACTGCATCGGGGACCTTGCCGTAACGCTTGCAGAAAAAGAGACGGTTCCGGTCGAGAAGATTCTGGATATTGTCGTTTCGGGAAACTCGACCATGTCCCATATTCTTCTCGGGATATCACCGTCGGGACTTGGTGTTGCACCCTATGAGCCACCTTTCAGGATGCATGAACCTGTTTTGTTAAGGGATGCGGGACTTCCGGGTAATGCCTCAGGAGTACTCAGGATTCTACCTAACATTGCGGGTTTCGTTGGTGGCGACACTGTAAGCGGTATCCTGTCGACCGGAATCCACAAACGAGATGAGGTTTCAATTTTTATAGATATCGGAACCAATGGCGAGATTGTTATCGGGAATAAGGACCGTTTGATTACCACTTCAGCCGCGGCTGGACCGGCGTTCGAGGGGGGCAGGATCGAATGCGGTATGCGTGCGAAAACAGGCGCGATCGATCATGTCAGGATCACCGACGACGTAACTTTCACAACGATCGGGGAAGTTCCCGTCCCTGAAGGCGTATGTGGCACAGGAGTGCTCGAGGCTGTCTCGGAAATGTTATCAGCAGGTGTTATAACAGGCCAGGGAAGGCTTGATGTGAAGGATGGCCACAGGAAACTTGCGGGGAATCTTGCGGGGCGGCTCGATGGTTCCGGCGGGTGTGCGAAATTTGTCCTTTGGAGTGACGGGGAATCTTCGGTTTATGTAACTCAGAAGGATATCGCGGAGATTCAGCTCGCGAAATCGGCAATCAGATCATCGGTGGAAATTCTTCTTCACGAGTACGGGATCGGTATCGACGATGTTCATGAGGTTCTCATCGCAGGAGCATTCGGTCATTACATTAACATTGAGGACATTTTCAATATCGGGCTGCTTCCCCGGATTGATATCAACCGGGTCCGGATTGTGGGTAACACCTCGATCCGTGGCGCGATGTCCTTAATAAGGGATTCCGTTGCAGGCGAAGAAGCTGATGAAATAGCCGGTAAGGCTGAATTTATTGAGATTGCCGGGCGTCCGGAATTCCAGGAGTTGTTTATTGAACATATACCATTTCCAGTGTAGAGTTGACCAATACGCAACCTGATTTTATAATCCTTTCTACCCTCCAATCCGTAAATATCGGGTATGGGTGTAATTTTGCAAAAAGGAGCCAGTTATGCGGCTGTTAACACGATCGGACTTCGATGGTCTTGCCTGTGCGGTACTGCTTGTCGAAGCCGGAATAGTTGATGAATACAAGTTTGTACATCCCAAGGATGTGCAGGATGGACTTATTGAAGTCACCAAGAATGATGTCCTTACTAATATTCCCTACGTGCCGGGATGCGGATTGTGGTTTGATCACCATTCCAGCGAGGATGAACGCCTCAAGCTGATGGAGGAGTTCCATTATGAGGGCGAGAGCCGTGAGGCACCGTCATGCGCGAGGGTGATCTACGATTACTATGGTGGCGCGGAGAAGTTTGCCAAGCTTGATGAGACGGGTCTTATGGCCGCGGTTGACAAGTCCGACAGCGCCCAGTTTACGGTGGACGAGATCCAGAACCCGAAGGGATGGGTTCTCCTTTCATTCATCATGGATGCAAGAACGGGACTCGGTCGTTACCGTGATTACAGGATCTCGAACTACATGCTCATGGAGGATATGATCCAGTACTGCCGGACCATGAATGCAGATGAGATTCTGGAGGTTCCCGATGTCCAGGAGCGAGTGAAGCGTTATTTCGAGCAGGAAGAACTTTACGAGCAGATGATTAAGGAAAACAGCCATGTGGACGGTAACGTCCTTGTTCTGGATCTTCATAACGCTGAGGAAATTCTCAGTGGTAACAGGTTCAAGGAGTATGTTCTCTTCCCGGACTGCAATATATCGATAAGGATAATCTGGGGATTCAGGAAGCAGAACATGGTGTTCACCGTGGGCCACAGCATAGTAAATCGCACATCGAAGACTGATGTCGGCTCGCTGATGCTGAAGTACGGTGGCGGTGGTCACAGGGTCGTGGGCACCTGCCAGGTCCCGACGGAAGTATGGGAAGAAAAACTCGCTGAAATAATCGAACAGCTTAAGGCAGATGGCTGACAGGTATTATTTTCCTTTGTGATTTCATTAAAAGCGGCATATATGCCGTTTTTTTTTATGTTGAAATTTTATCGGTGTAAACATGTAAAAAGCATATGACAAAGCGAATTTTTATGCTATCCTATTCCCCGGATCTGGATATTCTATAACACTATAGACCCGTTGGTTGTGTCAGTATGTCATGAGCCCATGGCACGGGTTTGTGACCCAATATATACTGTTGGAGGTTTTGGGGTAAAAGAAACCTTCTGGAGGGGGTGTCGATCAAAACAGGGGCATGCTGGTTTCTGGCGTTCCAGTGATGCGGCCAGATTGATCGACCACCCCCTCCCGGCAACCGGATAATTGAACATATGCGACTTTTACTATCATGTGCTATAAGCGCATATTTTTTTATTAAAAAAAAAGACAGCTGCGTTCCGTTACGGAAGCAACTGTCCCCTAATCTTCAATGGGTATTTAATCTGACTTTTCTTAAATTTCTATTTCGCTCTCCTCGAGGTCAAGCGCGAGAAGGTCATCCACGTTCTCGCGTTCGCGAATGATCTCGAACTTGTCCCTCTCGATGAGAATCTCGGGTGGTCTGAGCCTTGAGGCGTAATTGCTGGCCATCGTGCGCCCATAAGCGCCCACGTTCAGCAGCGCGAGGAGGTCTCCCCGTTTTGGAATGCAGATCTCTACGTCTCTGGCGAGATAATCAAGTCCCTCGTCTCCGGGTCCCATTACGTCTGCCTTCAGTTTTTCGCCCAGAGGCCGTGAGGTTCCGAACTGCTTCGCGGTTTCATAGGCCGCCATGAATTCCTGTGGAATTTCAAATCCGAGCTGCAACTCTCCCGGATCGGGCATGCCTGTTGCCACCTCTGCAGGTTCATCTCCTTCACCCTCAACTGCGAATGCGCCCCCCGGTTTAGTTTCGCAGGTTTCCGGTTCCTTCACATGCGCGACTTCATGGCTGATTCTGTACATCGCGGCTCTCGGGAATTCGGAGAATCCCGCGTCGCAGATTACGAAGAACTTCGAGCCCGTTTCCTTCACACCGAGTACCGATGTGACAAGCACCCCGGCTTCGGCCGTGAAGTATCGACCCGGTTCAAGCACTATCCTGCAGTCGAGGTCCTTCACGTGAGGAATGATATTCCGTGCGATTTTCTTGATCTCCAGGTAGTCCTGGTTCATGTAATCGACCGGGAATCCGCCACCAAGGTCAAGGTACTCGAGATTGAAGCCCTTTTCGCGAACCTCTTTATAGAGGGCGGCCATCTCCTCAGAGAGCCTGATCCACGGGGCAAGCTGAACAACCTGGCTTCCAATTCCGGCTGCAAGGCCGATAAGATTCAGCTGTTTGAGTTTCTCAATCATCGCGAGCGCCAGCGGAATTTCACTCTTCGGAATCCCGATGTGACTCTCGGATTTACCGGAGTTTGTTCCGAAAAAACCACCCGTGTCGATGCCCGGGTTTACCCTCAGGCCAATCCTTACACCGGTGTCCAGTTTAATTGCATGAGAGTTGAGAAGCTCAAGCTCGAAGATATTCCCGACATTGATTAGTAGAGGTTTGTGTTTCAGGATCTCGTCAAGATCCTGCTCGGGAAGCCCATATGCATTGAAGATAATCGAAGTGGGCTCGAATCCGATCGCCATGGCGCGTTCCATCTCTGTTAATGATGAAACTTCCACGGAGCAGCTCCGTTCCTGGAGAATATTCAGAACCAGCTTCGTGTCCAGCGCTTTCATGCTGAAGGCCATCATCGGTTTGATTTCCGCGAATGCCTGCTTGAAAGCTTCTACTTTTTCGAGTATCGCAGCTTTGGAGTACACGTAGAATGGCGTGTACATCTCCTGTGCGATTTCACTCAGGGCAACATCCTCAAACAGGAGTTCCCCTTCCTGATAAGTCAGGTACCTGTTCATATTCGCAAATCCCTTCCCAAAGGTGAATGCCGATTATAGCAGGGTTATAGATCATGAACAATAAAAAAGACGCCTACGGGGGCGTCCAGTTCATTTCTTTCGATATTTTCCCGCTGAATTATGCCTGGGTAGTACCCTGTTCGGCATTTGTTGTTGGCTTTTGTGGAACCGCGTTGTCCCCGGGACTGACTTCTGCATCCGATCCGGCTTTCCTTGCTTTCTCGAGGCTGTCACAGTGGTCCATGATTTCGATCCGGTTATTTATCAGGAGCCCGTCGTAGGAGTTCTCGTCAACGTCTTCTGCCAGTGAGAATTTTTTATGGACAGTCATCTCGTTTCCGAGTTCGTTATACTCCACATCATCCATCATCTGCCTGATAAGGAAAACGCCTCTTCCGCTTGACTTGAACAGGTTTTCCTCAACCGTGGGGTCGGGCAGGCTTTCGTGGTCGAAGCCGGCACCCGAATCCTTGACCCTCAGGCTGAAACCATCGTCCGAAATAAGGTACGAAACATCGAACGTCCTTCCGTCATCCTGCTTGAGGCCATGACGCCACGCGTTCGCGAGCGCTTCATCCAGGGCAAGCCTGATAGCGTATGTGGCCTGCATGTCAAGTTCATACGGTGTAAGAGCTTCGAGAATGTCCGAGATAAGCTCGCCGGACTCGTTAAAGGTTATCGACCGGTTGACCCAGGGGTCATCCTGGAGTTCGAGGACCGCAAGAATAATATCGTCACGCTGTTTCTTACCGTTGGTGAATTCCATAACCGCATCGATTATCGTATCGGTGAAGTTATCTCCGGAGAGATGCGAGTTGTCCGCGATAAGTTTCAGCAGGTTCTGATGTCCGAAACGCCTGCCATCCGTGTCGACTGCATCGGTAATTCCATCCGTATAAAGGATGATCCGATCCCCCTCGCCAAGCTCGATTTCCTGGGTTTCGTAAGGGAAACTCTTGAACAGGCCCAGCGGGTATCCCGCGGCCTCCAGAAGTTCGACCTCACCGGTCTCGGCATGGTACCAGATCGGCTGTTCGTGACCTGCAGAAGCGTATGTGAAAGTGCCGTTACTCGTGTTCAGCTTCCCGTAAAATGCAGTCGCGAACCAGCCGTCCTCCTTGATCTGCGATATCAGCGACCGGTTGATGCTCTCCAGAATCTCGCAGGGCGGTTTCAATGTCTTGGCGACATTCCGGAACATCGATAGAAGACTGAAAGTCATCAGGCTTGCAGCTACACCCTTGTTGGCAACATCACCCGCTACGACCGCGACCGAGTTCCGTCCCAGGGTGAAGACGTCGCAGAAATCACCCGCAAGCTCATCCGCAGGCTGAAGTCTGCAGTTGAAAGCGGCTACATTCTGCTTGAAATATTTCGGGACACGGTCCTCCTGGAGCTTCTGGGCCATGCTCAACTGATGGTCACGCCTTCGATCCCTGGCGATTATCTCTTCTATCATCCGTGCGTTGTCCAGGGCAATGGCAACCTGGCTCGCGAGGAGATCGAGGAAATATTTATCGTTGGAGGAAAAGGCATTCTGATTGTGTGAGAAACCGCAGATCAGCCCCAGTACTTCACCGTTACGGATTATGGGTGCCCCGACCAGTGAGCTGAAGTTGTTGAGCTCGACAAATCCGCCACCTTCGATACGATGATCAGTGTCAAGTTCATTGACCAGGAATGCCCTGCCGTCTTTGATCAGGTCATTGAACAACTCGTTTTCATTCGGATCGATAACCCATGAGTCCACATGCGCCACGCCCGGTGTGATGTGCCTTATTTCCAGCCTGCCGTTTCTGATAAGCCCGATAAAAACACATTCGGCGTGGATCGTATTCTCCGTGTGTTCGACTACATCCCTGAAAAGGGGATCTACATCGAGTTTGCTTGAGATCGCCCTTGAAATCTTGTTGATCCTCTCAAGCTCGTGACTCCGTCTTATTGTCTCTATGTAAAGGGCCTTGTTCCGTATGATGACATCCATGTAAGAGACAAAGTGACTGATAAACCTTTCCGTTTCCCTGTCGAATGAATCGCCTTCACGTGCAACAAGTTCTATCACCCCATGCTCGGTACTGCTTGTACTGACGGGGATAAACAGCCTTTCACCATCGGGCATCGAACCCTCGCCGTCCTTAATTTCAGCCGGAGCCAGTTTTACCGCGACACGGCTTTCATGGCATTTTTCGACTGCATCAAGTTCTTCACTGTCAACAAAACGTGCATCGGGGAAGGGAACCCCGGGACGGTTGTTCTGCTCGAAATCTCCCTGTTCGGATTTGATGAAGAAGGCAATGTCCTCGAGGTCGATCTCCTCTCTCAGCTTGTTCAGCGTGAGCGAGAGCACTTCCTCGGGCCTGTTAAGCCTGTTTGCTTCAAGTGATGATTCGATCATCGCCTTCTGCTCACGATGCCTGGCGCTGAGTTTATCAACAGCCTCGCTTGCCTTACGGTTTACGGCCTCGAGTTCGGACGAGTAGGCTTCGACTGAATCGCGCTGGTTCTTAAGTTCCTCTCCCATGTTGTTGAATGTCTTCGCAAGCAATGCCAGCTCCGATACGGAGGAGGGCACTTTAACCCTGTGACTGAAATTACCTTCCGAATACTGCCGTGCAGCCTGGGTAAGCGTTTTCAGCGGTTTTGTAATGAGTCTGAAAACGATGATCAGCAGGCCGAGGAAAACAAGGTATGCAAGTGCCAGAGAGCCTATCATTGTGTACTGGTCCGACCTCGCACCTGTCACAACTGCGCTTATGTCATTTGCCAGGCCAAGCCTTTTACCGCCGTTAACTGCAGGGCCAATTGCCACGAGCCAGGTTGCGTCAGATGTGCTGATTATCCCGATATCCGCACTGGATCCGATTAGAGTGCTCTGCTGCGAGGAAAATTCACCTGACCTGTATGCGAGCCCGATTTCGGAAGCAAGGGGCTCCGATACAATGTCGGATGATGTAATGTCGCGCTTGATATCATCAAAGATAAAATGGGCGAAGGCCTGCGATACACCATCGGATGATACGGGCTGTTCGAGGAGCTCGATAACCTCCGTGTCATCGAGTCCGGCATCGTATGCTGCCGAAGCTGCAGGTGAAGTCGCGCTGAGGGCCGATATCAGCCCGTTTACGGCAAAACCGGTGCTCTGGTCTTCGACAACGCGGCTCGTTGTCGCAACATATATAACACTGCTGTACAGAAGCAGAAGGAATGTGGCAATCACAAGGACGAACATCATGCTGTTCCGTCCTTTTAACAGCCTTTTTATGGAATTTCCATCCCTGCTGCCTTTATCTGGTAAGTCGCTCATGACAGCCTCTCGCTCCATCCTTGCATGTTCTCTTTACTGTGCGGGAACTATCCATTCCGCGGGAGTTACATCCTGTATCCGGACATTTATCTCGACTACATTCAGTCCGGTCATCTCGTTTATTCGCCTGGCAACGCATTCCCGAAGGTGATCCGTGATCTGCTGGATGTCGCTTCCGTAGGTCACCCTTACGAGCATGTCGACCGCTGCTTCTGTGGTCCCGACATCAACCCGGATTCCGTCCACCCGTCCACGTATCGAGTCGAGGAATTTTGCCACAGGGTCCTTCTTCGGAGGTACGAGCCCGTTTATCTCGCCCGCTGCGAGCGAGGCAATCCTTGCGAGTACCTTCCTGCTGATGTCGAAAGTGCTGTCAGCAATTATCTGCGGCTGAATCGGAATCGGGGTTGTTACCGGCTGCGGGATTTCCTCGACATCAACCGCCGCGTCGTTAATTCCGGTACTGATGGTTTCAATCGAAGCGTCCACCGGATCCGATGTTTCGATCGGAAGCTCCGGAACCTCGATAGTCTTTGTCTCAATTGCAGTTTTCGGCGCTTTTGCTTTTACGGCCTTTTTACGGGTCGTTGCTTTCTTTGTCCCGGTTTTTTTAGTAGTGGTTTTCGAAGTCTTTGTTTTCTTCGAGGTGCCGGACTTTTTCGTCCTGCTGGTGGAAGTCGACTTCTTCGACTTACTGGTTGTCCTCGTTGTTGCCATTGCTCTCTGTTCCTTCCTTGATTTTCTTTATTACAACTGTGGTCGTATCGTCGAACTGGGCCGCACCCTCCGCGTGGATGTCTATCGCATGGTAGAGTGCTTCCAGGATTTCTTCAGAACTCTTGTGGGCGTTTTTCCTGACAATCGCCCTGATATTGTCATACCCGAACTGCTTCCGATCTGGATTCATCGCCTCGTTGAGGCCATCGGTGTACATGACCGCGATGTCTCCCGGCTCCATGCTGAACCTGACAAGTTCGAAATCCATCTGGTCCACGATTCCGAGCGCTATGCCATCCGCATCTATATCCTCAAAGCTGTCGCTTTCGCTCCTGTAGACCATCAGGGGCTGATGGCCCGCCGATGCATATTCATTGGAATCCATTCCCATCCGGAGAAGGCTTCCCGTGACGAACTTGCCCTTTGCTATCATCCTGGTAAGAAGTGTGTTCACGGTACGAAGAACATCGTTCGGTGCTGTTTCGTTCTCGTTACATGCATGTACAAGCGCACGGGTCATAGTCATAAGAAGGCTTGCCGGGATCGATTTTCCGCAGACGTCGCCTATCGCGATGCTTAGCTGGTTATTCCTGTAAAGGTAATCAAAGAAGTCCCCGCCGACTTCTTTGGCAGCAATGCTTCGACCGTATATATCATATCCGGGAAACGATGGATGACCGTCCGGGAGCATCTCGTCCTGGATCTCCCTCGCAAGGTTGAGCTGGTCTTCCATAATTGAGGTCTGGATGCTCTTTTTATGGAGCTTCCTGTTGTATATGAAATTCCCCGCAAGGCTTGCAAGGGTCTTAACCGCTTCGACGATCCTGGGGCTTATGTTCTTAAGAAGGCCGAGGATCACTATGCCGCCCATCACGTTTTCGCCCGCCGTAAGCGGCAGCACCATGCGGGTCAGTTTCTTGTCGGACATTTCGACTTCATCAAGCACCACGTCCCCGTTTTTCATTTCGGGTATCGCCGTTACAACGCTTCTCCCGTCATCCATAGATGATGCGAGCACTTCGTTTTCGTCCGCGCCAAGGGCTGCTACTTCCTGTATTCCCCGATTTTCGCCCTCGGTGTCGAATGTCATTACACAACCCCTGTTAGTGCGACAAAGGTCGAGCACGATCAGAAGGAACTGGAGAAGGAAGCTCTTGGACGACGTATCCGAAAGCGGGCTGATGGACGATGTCTCCGCGGCTGCGCGAAGTATCGCGCTTAACTCACCTACGTAATTGTCCTGCGCCGACACAAGGTCCGCGTTAACCAGAAGGAGTGATACCTGCGATGTCAGGTCCGGGAGAAGTCCTCCATGTGACATGGCCGGGTTCCCGTTTCCCTCTCCTGCCGCGGCAAGGTAACCAAGGATCTCACCGCGCGAATAAATCGGGTGACCGTAGATCGCCATGTTGCCGCCTTCGGCAGCTTCCGGCGATTCGGCAAGTTTCCTGCGTCCGATGATAAGCTGTTCATCGATTACCGGAACCCTGTTACGGTAATCAGAGAGCTTTTCGATCGAGTGACGCTCCATTTCGTGGATTAGTTCCTTCGTTACGTTCAGCCCGCGAACAAGGGCGTAGTATGTTTTCTCGCGAATAAGAGTAATGCTTACAAGCGGACTTCCAAGCGCACGTCCGGCTGCTTCGAGTATCGACTTGACCGTGTACTCGAAATCCCCGAGGTCGTGCTGAAGGCTTGCGAGTTCTATCATCGCGCCCGCAAGGCCAAGCCTCTCGCGATAGATCTTGAGAAGGTCGAGAGTAACGGTCAGAGGGTCGTACTCGATATTGGGCATGTTTTCCGGTAACTCGATGCCGGAATGTGAGCTGACAAGCTTTCGTGCGGTCTCTATAATCTTTTCTGTTCCCGACCGCGTATCCACTTCCGTATCGATCGCAGAATCCTGCCAGCTGAATTCACCGTCGCCAAGCCCGATCAGCGGTATGCTGTGTGTGACGGGATTAAGCCTGAGCCACAGCGACACTATCGGAGCGGGAAGCCCGTTGGCCGTTTGACCGAGGATTATCGCGTCCGGCCTGTTTTCGATTGCAAGTCTGATCGCATCGAATCCGTCCGATGTCGAATACACATCGATTCCCGATTCCACCAGAGAATCCGTTAATCCCTCATCGTCCGATGCAAGTACAATTTTCAGGCATGCAGTTTCGTACAAAGTTTGTCCTCCGGGGCAAACGTCTATAGTTCTCCTCTAGAATATTCTCTATAAAGTAAGTGCCCGGATGTTAAAGGTGATCTAAAGCGACAGAAGGTTTACAGGTTTTTTAGGTCTGATTAAAACTGATAAAAAATCAGAAATTTCACAGACTGAAATTTTTACAAATTTCTAAATATGAAGGAGTGAATTGGTGATTAGCGGGAGAAAGACAGTTCAGGAATTTTTGACTTCGGCGGTGTCGGAGCGTGAAAGGCAGATAACCCCCGCGATTATCAGTCCGATGGATACCAGTTTCAGAACTGAAATATCCTCGTTAAGGAACCAGTAGCTTCCGAGGATTATCACGATGTAACCAATCGAGAGGAATGGGAAGGCGAAACTCACCGGAACGTCCGCGAGTATCTTGAGCCACGATACACCGAACAGGAAGTAGATGACAAGTCCTATGAAAACCGGCCAGTAGAAACAAAGTTTGATAAATCCCCAGAGGGTGTTCGGGAACTCGCCGTCGGGTCCGATGAAGGTCGTGATCCCGTGCTTGATCAGAAGCTGGCCGATACCCGCAAGTGTGACCATCGAGATGATGAAAATCACTATCCCGAGCGATGCCCTCTCGCCGGAGCACGCGTCACCGGATTTGATATCTATATTTCCCCTGTCTTCGGTCATATCAACTGAATCCAAGAAGGATTACGCCTGACAGAATCAGCGCTATCGCCGCGATCTTCCATCCGTCGATGCATTCCCTGAAGATCCATCGTCCGGCCAGGATAATTATGATGTAGCTGATCGAGATGCACGGGTATGCGAACGAAAGGTCCACTTTTGACAGTACCCAGAGCCACAGCGCGGTCGAGATAACGTAGATGGTGATCCCGCCAAGAACATAAAGGTCGGAGAAGATCTTCGGGAGCGCCTTTACGAACGACTCAAGCTCGCCGCCTGCACGTTCGCGCACGCGGTTCATACCGGCCTTCATGCCGATCTGGCCGACCGCACCCATCGCGATAGCGACGAAAAGAACTATAAGTGGAATTGTTTCAGGCATCGTTCACAGGTTGACGGGGTATTCTAGCACGCATTACATGCGGGTGTCATCATGCTATGGTGAAAGGTATCGACCTTGATGGTGATAGACAGAAAAAAAGCCTTGATAAAAAGGCTTAAAATAAATTCCATATTTCTTAAGTGTCGTAACGATTATTCAACACGGACTTCAACAACCGAATTGTCACCATCGTCCGCATCGCCCGCTACTTCATCCAGAAGGTCTCTCGGGACACCGCGCACGATAACCTGCTCGCCCTCCTCGAGACCCGAAATGACCTCGGTGAATTCGTAATTGGTTACCCCGATCTCGATCTCACGGGCCTCGATCCTGTCCATTTCATCTACAACGAATACATAATACTTGTCATCCCGATCGGCGACAGCGCGGTCCGGGACAAGCAGAAGGTCCTCATACATTTCAGTAATTATCTCGACCTCGCAGGTCATACCCGCCATCAGTTTTTCTTCCAGGTTTGGAACCTCGACCTCGGTCGTGAATGAAACCACTCCACCGGCGCTCGATGCCTGCGGATGTATCTTGTAGACCGTGCCATCGAAAACTTCGTCTGGATATGCGTCAACATCAAGAAGACATTCGTACCCGAGGGCCACATGGCCGACATCGTTTTCGTTGACCGATGCGTACGCCTTCATTCGCGACATATCTCCGAGGGTCATTATCACGTCGCCACCCGCGAAACTCGCGAGATTGCTTACAACTATGCTTCCCTCCGTAACGTTACGGGTCAGCACAATTCCCGACATGGGTGCATAGATAGTCGCATCGCCAAGCGCATTTTCAGCTTCCGTCAGCGAAGCCAGCGCGATCTGTACGTTCGCCCGTGCGATTGCGATCTCCTCCTGAGTGCTCCCGTCCAGCAGAACATCAAGTGCCTCCTGCGACTGCTCAAGGTGAAGTCTCGACTGTTCGACTGCGTACTCGGCCGTGTCGAGTTCCTCGTCGGACGCAAAACCTGCTTCGTGAAGTTCCTGTGTATGTTCGAGGTCCTCGACCGACTCGTCGTAGGAAAGCTGTGCCGAATCGACAGCCGATTCATAGGACTGAAGCTCGCGCGGCACGTAACCTCTTAGAGACAGGTTCAGCGATGCCTGTGCGCTGGCAAGATGTGCACGGGCTGTATCGACACGGATCGCGAGGTCTTCCTGGTCAAGTAACGCGATCGGATCTCCCCGCTCAACACGGTCGCCGATATCAACGTAAAGGATCTCTATCGTGCCGCTCGCCTCGGGACGGACTTCGACTATCTCGAACGGGTGGAGGGTCGCGGAAGCAAGGATACTGAGCTGGAGGTCTCCGGTGTAGACCGACTCGGTCCCCTGGTACTCCTGCAGAGTCCATTTGGTGTCGTTGTGAGCGCTCCTTATGGACCTGATGACAATGACACCGACTATTACAAGCAGGACTATGACGAATATCCAGTTATAGAGTTTCTTCCTGCGTTTTCGTTTCGCTCTGTTACTCATTTTTTCCATCCCCGAAATTGGAATCAACCACCCATTATCATGTTGCCGACATGGGCAAGGGCTGCTCCGGCAGCCAGGAGTATAACCTGTACAATAACTGTAGTAGTGATCGCCTTCGCTCTCGAACACGTATTTGCGGCTTCCAGGGCAATAACCATGAGAACCGCCGCCCAGATGAAGAACGGATCGATCGAGGCAAGCAGTGCCTGCAAGAACATCGGCATGTCTGAACTGCCCGGAACAACATTTGCCAGACTTAATGGACGAATAAAGGCAAGGTCGTTAAGTTTCGATGGATCTGACAGGTCTGCGGTCATCTTTACGATGCCGGACACAACCTCGGTCAGCATACTAACGAGTCCGATCCACGGAAGCACCCCGAGTAGTCGCTTGAAGTCCGTGTTAAGCCCCTGTACCAGTGAAATAAAGAATGCGAGAACCGTGAGTATCAGCCACGATATAGCCAGCATGATAGGGATTCCGACAATTGTCCCGAGGTAAACTCCATTCGGTATCCCTTTGACCTGCATTTCGACTGCCTGCTGAATTTCCTCTTCAGGTACACCCCTGTCTGCTAAAAACTCCGGCAGCATTTCTGCCGACAGTGCCTGCTGGGCCGGAATAATCTTCGGTGCCGCAAGCATCCCGACCGCTATCAGCACGAGCGATACCACAATCAGCGCCATCCAGAAATCGGGTTTTTTAGAAAGTTGCCTGAATGTGGCTGCGGGTGAAATATATACCCCTGCGATCTTCTCGACGATTGAAAGATCTTCCGTTTCATTTTTCATTCCGACGGGGTCTTCCTGTTTGACTTCAGCGTCGTTCGTTTCATCGGTCATTATCAGGTCCTCACTATATCCTTGTCGCAGATTCTTTCTTCAAGCCTTGGTTTCTGTGTTATATCTGAAATTACTTTTCCGTCTTTCATTGTTATTACACGGGTGGCGTACTCAGCTATGTCATCCTCGTGCGTAACGAGTATGATAGTTTTTCCCTCACAGTGGAACTGCCAGAACAGTTCCATGATCTCCATCGAAACCTTGCTGTCGAGGTTACCGGTAGGCTCGTCAGCGAGTACGATATCCGGGTCGGTCACGATGGCCCTTGCTATCGCCACACGCTGCTGCTCGCCGCCCGACAGCTCGTTGGGCTTGTGATGGTGGCGGTCACCAAGCCCTACCTTCTCGAGCGCATCGTACGCTTTTTCCCACCGGTCCTTCGTTCCCGCATAAATAAGCGGAAGCTCGACGTTCTCGACCGCGGCGGTGCGTTTCAGGAGATTGAACGACTGGAACACCATCCCGATACTTTTATTTCTTATTTGTGCCAGGTCGTTGTCGGTAAGGTCGCTTACATCCTCGCCGTTAAGCCAGTAACTGCCATTCGTCGGGCGATCAAGACAGCCCAGCACGTTCATCATCGTGCTCTTTCCGCTGCCGCTCGCACCCATTATGGCAACCATCTCACCCTTGTGAATCTCAAGCGAGATGCCGTCCATCGCGCGAACCTCGGTATCGCCCATTTCATAAATCTTGTAGATATCCTCAAGTTTTATGAGCGGTGTGTCAGACATTACTGGGTGGTCTCCATGCCCTGTCCCGATCCCGATAACGTAAGCGCGTCTCTCAGAAGCGGCTGGTTCACAAGGTATTCAAGTCTTGCCAGCGCGAGGATCGCGTCGGCAAGCGCCGAGTCGTATGAAAGCCTTGCCGACGCAAGGTCGAGATCGAATTCAAGTAGATCTCTCGATGTGATCAGGCCGAGTTCGAGACGGGCAAGTTCGTTCTCCATCTTGACTTCCTGTACCTCAAGTCCCTGCGATGTGACATCTATTCGAAGAAGCGCGTTGTTGAAATCCTCGACCGCCGATCGTATGTCTCTCTGAAGAGCGCGAAGGAGATCGACACGGTCGAGTTCAAGCTGCTCGATATTCAGTTCAACCGATGATATGTCCGCTTCCGCGATCCTGTTCCCACCGAGCGGGACCGAGTATTCAAGACCCGTGTACCACGTGAACCTGTCCATGTCGCTGATACTGCCGGTGTAGTCATCCGATGCCCCGGCGAGCCCAAGGACGGTGTTCCATGAAAGCGATGACTGTCTCTGATCCTGTGCCAGTAATAAATCAAGTTCGGCCTGCCGTAATCTCAGGTCAAGGTCTTCAAGGTCGGGACGATGGTCCTGCGCAAGGAGATAAAGATCGTCAGCGTTGACTTCGAACCAGACGGGATTCAGTATGCCCACATCCACGTCGATAGCGTCGGTTATTGGCAGTCCGATTATTTCCTTCAGACTATCGAGCGCGACATTGTAGGCCGTCTCGGCGTTGATAATCGCTTCCTGACGTTCCGCAAGTCCGGCCTGGGCTGCAAGAAGTTCGTACGGGGCGAACTGGCCGACATCGATCCGGGCCTGGACTTCCTCGACAAGATTCTGAGCATTGTCAAGGCTCAGCACGGATACTTCTATCTGCCGCTTCGCGAGGACCGCCTGGGTGTAGGACTGCACGATGCCGAGATTCAGCCCGCGTTCAACTTCGTTTATCGCGGTTTCACTTCTTTTTATCCCGATATCCGAACGCTGAATGCCCAGCCTGTTGATCCTCTCGCCATATCCCTCAAGGATTGGCATGGAATAGGCTACACCCACCTGGGATGTGTAATCGGTTGACGTTGTCATATCGGTGCCCGACATGAATGAGCCTGTGGAACGTGACTGGTCCAGTGAAAACACCCATGAGCCGCCGTTTATGGATGGAAGACGGTATTGTGCTCCGAAGTTATAATTCGATGAATCGGAGCCGCTGTCACCGGAAGACTCGGAATGCTGGGTGTTGAGATTCAGACTGAATCCGGGATCGAAAAACGCCTCGGACCGAATCCGGTCCAGAAGGCTCGCTTCAATACCGAGTTTCGCCTGCCTCAGCTGGATATTATTCTCAAGCGCGGTAGCGTAGCAGTCATCAAGGCTGAGAATTATCACCTGTTCATCCACAACAGGCTGGTCTGTTTCCTCGGCGGAAACCGGAAGAAGCAGCAGTGAAAAAATGGCTAAGACAATAACTGCCAGCGAGAAGTTTCTGAATACTGTTGGTAATGCTTTCATAGCAGACACCACTTTCGGACACATGGGACCTTAAAAAGTTGCTAATTTCAACAATTTTGACGAAAAAAGTGCCGAAAAAGTTCCCCCAATGATAGGATTAACCCACGACAGTTGCCTGTAAGCCCTTTATTTCTCCGTCTCTACGGTATGAATAAAAGAGATTCGTATTTTCAAACGTTGAAAGGTGACATGCGTCTATGTTGTCCGATTTCACTCCAAGGGACCTTAACCTCATGATAATACACGCCTGAAGATCGAGCATGAAGTGGTCGCGACGCCTGCTCTTTCGCCAGCCGGGATCGACATCGTAATTTCCCTGCCAGTCTGTCTCGGCATATCCCGCCGTTTCCATCGCGGCCACCACTTCGTTCCCGACCTCGTAGTTGTCGATATCGATCGATGGGCCTATCGCCCACAGAAGCTGTCCGGGTTCGATACCAAGGTCCTTTTTGAATGCCCTTATGGTATTTCCCGGAATATCCGCGGCAAGACCCCTCCACCCGGCATGCACAACAGCCACGGTTCCCGATTCGGGTTCGTACACGATACATGGCAGGCAGTCTGCCGTGGTGATGGTGAGGAAAGTTTTCTTCCTGCAGAATGGGCGAATGATCGCGTCCCCTTCACCGAGAACCCGGTACCTGAATCCACCGGTTTCGTGTTCTGTTCCGACAGGATTGTCGGGATCGACTACCCGTACTGTGCCGCTGTGAACCTGCTTGTGAACGATGCACGTATGGTCCGGGCTGAAAATACCGTCCCGCAGCTGCGTCCACCATCCTGAGGTTTCCTCAATCGAGTCGATCCTGAAATTCGAGTGGGAGTCAGATCCGGGTTTCTCCTTGGGCAGCCTTCTGGTTGCGAATGCATGCTTGAGAGTGACCGGAAAAAGGTCACTTTCGAACACCATTAGATCACCCACGCGTCTGATATGAAACATCTGCTAAAATCTCTCCGGGTTACAGCGCAATAGTGTAACCTCAGATGAAGTTTGTTTCCACCTTGAGTCCGGGGGATGCAACAACGGGAGTACCCATGTTGAGCACGTGGGTAACATTAATTATAATGCTCACTTTCGGGTATGATAATTCCGGATTGCCCGGATTCAGCAGCCGGAGAGTTTAAATCAGAATAAAGGGGCCCTAAACATGGAGACCGCATGGTACGAGAGGGTAATTTTCCTCGTGCTCATACTTGCAGCGCTCGGTTTGTTTCTTCAGCCGGTGCTGCTCAGGATTAATAAAATAAAATTGGGAAGAGGTTCTCTTCCGCTGGACCGACTCGGTGAGAGGATCATCAGGTGGTTTCGGGAGGTGTTTTTCCAGGGAACGGTAATCGCCGGACGACCCCTGGCGGGACTGGCTCATGCCCTGGTTTTCTGGGCGTTCATAGTTTTTCTAATCGAAACACTCGACCTGTTCGTAATGATGCTTGGTGCCCCGGGTGGGATATTCGGTACCTGTCCGATCCATCCATACTACCAGGCCATGGTCGGGATATTTGCCGTTTTCGCACTGCTCGGAATAACCTACCTTCTCATAAGACGCTTTATTTCACGCCCACCGTCGCTTGGCGATCATCTTTCGTGGTCTTCAGGAGTTGTCGGGATATTCATCATTGTCCTGATGATCACCTACGTTCTCGGAACGTTTTTCATGAGCGAGGAGTCGGTAGCTTTCAAGATAAACGCATGGGTACACGCGATCACCATACTCGCGTTTATGGTCCTGATTCCCCGCTCGAAACATCTCCACCTGTTATTCGGGCTGTTTACGACATTTTTCAAGGACTTCAAACTCGCAGCTATCAAGCCCCTGCACATCGATATCGAAGCTGACGAGGAGGACATGTATTTCGGCGCTGATAAATTCACCGACATCGGGAAGTACACGATACTCGGATCATTTACATGCGTCGAATGCGGTCGATGCTACGATAACTGTCCCGCACGGATCACCGGCAAGCAGCTCGATCCCAAGCAGCTGATGCTCAACTTGCGAGATGTCTACCTGAATCGTCCCGACAGTGAAGTACTCGGTGATGAGCTGTTCAGTGAAATGATCTGGCAGTGCACGACCTGTGGCGCGTGTACCTTCCAGTGCCCGGTAGGGATCGATCAGCCGATCGCTATCATGGAAATGCGCAGGGGATATGTCGCTAACAGCGTGTTCCCAGATGCGATGCGCCCGCTGTTCGATAACCTTGAATCGACAGGAAATCCGTGGAACTATCAGCCCGGTGATGCAGCCGACTTTATTTCGGAGCAGGGATTCCCAGTTCACGAGAAGGGTAAGGTGCTTTACTGGATGGGCTGCATGGCAAGATATGACGATCGCTACAGAAAAGTTGCGGTTGCCTTCAAGAAGATTCTGGAGGACTCGAATACCGATTACGGTGTACTCGTCGAGGAAGTCTGTACGGGCGATGCAGCGCGTCGTGCGGGTAACGAATTCCTGTGGCAGATGCTCGCGGAGCAGAACGTCGAGGCGATCAACGAGACCGATCCGTCAATGATCGTTACCACGTGTCCCCACTGCGCGCGAACGCTTGAAGAGTACAAGGAAATGGGCATGAAGGATGTTAAGATCCTTCACCATACGCAGTACATTGTCGAGATGATCAGGGAGGGGCGGCTGACCCCGGGATTCGACTGCGAGGGAACTGCGACATATCACGACCCATGTTACCTGTCGCGATATGGCGATGATTCCGATTACACCGGCCCGAGGCAGCTTATCGAGCGTGCCGGTGGCAGCATTGTGGAACCCGAGCGCACCAAACGTGAGAGTTTCTGCTGTGGTGCGGGCGGTGCGATGCTCTTCACCGAGGAAACAGAGGGTACGCGCATCAACCATGAGCGTGTCGATGAACTTCTGAGAACCGAGGCGGTAAATGTGATCGTGTCATGTCCTTTCTGCCAGATGATGCTTTCGGACGGGCTTGGTGACAAGGGCAGGGAGGACGTAAAGGTCAGGGACATTGCCGAGATTGTCGCGAGATGTCCGAAGGAGGAAGATAAGACCTGAGAACTTAGTCCTGTCAGTCCATCGGGAACCTGTTTATGGTTTTATCTGACGATACGAGCGTTTGAGAAAAAGGGTATCTCTTTCAAGGACCGGAGTTTCGGCGACGACAACGCCCTTCATGTCGAATTCTTTGAACGTCCTGAGAAGGTCTTTGTAGTTAACCCCGCTTTTTCGTATTTCAAGATGGTGCTTTTCACCCTTGGCGGTAAAAGCTATTCCGGTGACATGCATGTGCATGTCGTTCAGAGATTCCTCTCCCAGAACCGAAATGTAATCCTTCACGACCGCCCTGAATTCCCCGCGCGTGTTGTACTTGCCGCCGGTCCGGGCGTGAAGATGTGCCCAGTCTATGCACGGTTCAAGTCCGGGAACAGCTTCCGATGCCGTCAGGAGTTCCTCGATGCTTCCCCACGCGGATGGCTTACCCGTTAGTTCGGGGCGCATTTTAATTCCGAGTTTTTCTGTGTCGATTTTTTTCTGTATCTTTTTAAGGTGCCCGATAACTTTTTTGTGTACCGATGTCCTGTCGTCTCCCATGATAAAAGCCGCATGGTAGGTGAAACTCGTGCATCCCGCCATTGATCCCATTCGCGCGGTCTTGAGAATCCTTTCATAGGATGCTTCGATCTTCTCATCTTCGCGGGAGTTCAGGTTGATGTAGTATGGCCCGTGGGCTGTCAGCGCGCATCCTGACTCTTCCCGTATCGCCCTGACTTTGCCTGCGGTTTTCTCATTTATCCCAACCTGATGAACCCATTCGATCTCCATTCCGTCACAGCCGATTTTAAGGGCGTGTTTAAGCCCCGCGTACGTGCCACCGGGAGTTGGAGTCGATTCAGGTGATCCCGCAACAACGAAATTCAGTTTGTCGTAGGGGGCTTTGTATTTAGTTTTTAAAGCCATTGATAACAGACCGGATCTTACCCGGATCAATGCCTGAAATGGCGCATGCCGGTCATTACGAGTGCTATTCCAAGCTCATCGGCCCTGTCGATTGTCTGCTGGTCCTGCTTGCTTCCACCCGGTTCGATGACCGCCGTCACACCAGCTTCATGTGCGAGTTCGATGGAATCCGGGAAACAGAAACCGTCAGTCGCGGCTACGGCGCCCTTTGCTTTGTCGCCGGCTTTATTGATTGCGATGCGGAAAGTGTCCACACGTGCGGTCTGTCCCGGACCGGTTCCGATGCTCTGTTCAGGTGTCGCGAGAACCGTTGCGTTGGAACGTACATGCTTGACGACTTTCCAGCCGACTGTCATCGCCTTAAGCTCATCCTCTGTGGGCTGTCGCTTTGATATGACTTTGAAATTTTCTTCGTTCCAGAGTTTTACATCCAGTTCCTGTACGAGGAATCCGTGCAGGAGGGCGCGACCATCGAGTTTGAACCCGATATCATAGGGCATTATCAGATCGGTCTTAACAAGTCTCAGGTTCTTTTTCTTCCGGAGGATTTCACGTGCTTCGGGAGTGAAGTCCTGTGCGACAACGACCTCCACGAACGCTTCCTTTATTGCCGTCGCGCAGTCGGCATCGACAACTCCGCTTATCCCGGTGACATTGCCAAACGCCGCAAGCTCGTCCACCGATCTTGCCCTGCGGTAAGCCTGTTCGGTAGTTTCGGCAGTTGCGACACCCGTGGGATTCTGATGCTTCACAACCGCAGCGCATATCTGTCCGGGGAATTCGTTGCAGAGTTTCACAACCGCGTCGATGTCCAGAAGGTTGTTGTAGCTTATTTCCTTGCCCTGAAGGACCTCGGAATCAGAGATGTAATCGTACTTGTCGATTCCAAGCCTGTAGTATGCCCCGCGCTGATGCGGGTTTTCACCGTATCGGGTTACAAGAGTTCTTTTAAGCGCAAGCGGAAGGTATTCCGGCAGTCTTCTTTCAAGTATCTCGGCCTCTTCGGTATCAGATACGGGAAGGCCACGGAAATACCTGGCAATTGCAATATCGTAAAGCGCCGTGTGATGGAATGCCGCACGTGCGAGGCTTTCGCGCATGTCCCTCGGAATCCCTCCCTGCCTCAGTGCGTCGAGTACAAGGTCATACTGGGAAGGGTCTGTTATTACGGCAACCGAGGGGAAGTTCTTAGCAGCGGCGCGAACAAGCGTCGGTCCGCCGATATCTATGTTCTCAAGGGCATCTGACAGCTTTACGTCGGGATCGGTGATTACTTCCTGGAACGGGTAGAGGTTCACGCAGACGATATCGATCGGAGGAATGTTGTGCTTCTCCATCTCTCCCGTGTCATCGATATCATCAAGTCGCGGGCCCGTTCTTGAAAGCGGACGTCTCGCAAGAATACCACCATGAATTCTGGGGTGGAGTGTTTTGACCCGACCGCTGAACATCTCGGCCGCACCCGTGAAATCACTCACCTGGACAACCTCGACTCCGGATTCGCTTAAAGTCGCCGCAGTACCTCCCGAAGAAAGGATTTCAACGCCCATACCACTCAGGGCTTTGGCGAAGTTGACGATACCTTTCTTTTTATATACCGAGATGATCGCTCGTTTGGGTGTAAGAATATCTGTGGACATTTAATATCCTCCTTCGCAAGGGAAACTGGATTGTTACTCCTGGGATAAAAGAAATCAAGTGCCTGGAAAAATACTGAATCCGGAAATTATTTTTCCCGAATTTCGGGGTACGGCATGCGGTCGCTGAAACGGTCGTTTATCCTGTGCCAGTATGCGATGGTGAGTTCATCCACGAGCCAGCACAGGTATACCTCCTCGCCATCCGACATTACGTGGGGTATGTTCACGATCCCCTTGACGAAATTTTTGACGAAAATGGATTTGCTGTCCAGCTCGGCGATCAGCTCCAGGAAATTTCTGTATTCCTCGGGTGGAGGGCCGGTTGAGTGCCCGTTGCCACGGGGTGTCCATTTACCGTTCACCACGTCGAATCCACGGTTTTCGAGTTCTTCAAGAAGCTGCTGGACCACCTTGACACGCCCGCGTATCCATGCCATAAGCTCGCGGGCTTCCTTAAGCGTGTAATGTTTCGTGTGCTGGTGACCTGACATTTGTCCTTGGACACTATGTACTATTTGTATTGCACCCGCAACTTTTTTATCATCCGTATTGAGATTAAATCCCATGTGGGATAGGATTTAGGCGGAACTGACATGAACAGATTCGAATTCATAAACTGGCTTGAGGATGTCCGGCAGGGGACAAGACGCCTCATATCAATAATTCCGGAGGATGCCTGCGATTTTCGTCTAACGGATGAATCTCTCACGATTAGAGAAATGTCGCATTCCTTTTCGCTTCTCGAAGAGCAGTTCGTTCGTGGTGTCTGTACGAATGACTGGTCCGATCCCGGAAATCCTGCAGATGCGCGCAGGCAGCTTACAAGCGCACTCTCCGAGGAAACAGATGATTACGGGCTGAGTGATGATGTTCCCGATGATTTCGATTCTTGCGGTGAAATCATCGATCATCTCGATAATATCCACCAGGAAGCGCTGGATATTCTGGCGGAACTGACAGACGAGGAATTTCAGACGAGGAAGGTTGTCGTTCCGTGGGGTGAGGAAGCTACTATTCAGAGATTGCTCATCGGTATGGTCGAAAGGGAAGTTCATAACCGCAGTGAGCTTTACATCGCGCTCAAGATCTATGGCGTCCCTGTGACGGACATGATCATATTCGGGCCATGAGCCCCTGACCGGCATAGACGTACTTGCCCGTTGAGTCAAATTAATGTAGATTTCTATTCTGCCGATATCCATATAAAGGACGCGTGTCTAATCGGATATGAAAGTTATGATTACAGGTTACAGAATTCACCTGGTTGCGATTCTTTCGGTGATTGCCGTTCTGATCGTATTTCCATCGAGAGCATTGGCGCAGGAGGACCTCAGCGATTTTTCGAGAACCTTCCAGGTATTTCAGCAGTCCTCCGATGCGTATCGCCTTTACGACCTTGCACCGGATGAAGTGGTCTATTCGCTTCCACCTTCTTACACGCTTGGCCCGGGAGACATCCTGCAGGTTATTTTGTCGGGAATGGTCAACGACGGGATGATCGTGCAGGTCGCACCGCAGGGAGATATTTATGTTCCTCCTGCCGGGTTGATGAAGGTCGAGGGACTTACGGTCAGGGAAGCGCGGGAACTTATCGATGAAGGTCTATCGAGGTACATCATTAACTATGAGTGTTCTCTCCAGTTGATGAAAGCACGCAGGATCAAGGTTTACCTCATTGGCCAGGTCAGGCAGCCCGGATCGTATGTCGCGCTTGCGGGCACGACTACGGTCAGCCTGATTCAGACTGCGGGTTCCCTTGTCGTGAATCCCTCTACTTATCCGTTCGAAGAACCCGCGATTTCGCACCCGTACTTCCGCGCGCTTACCTCCGGCGCGGGTCGATGGGCTGAAATTTATAGAAACGATGAAAGGGTTGGACGGGTCGATCTTGCCGCTGTTGCGACAGGTGGCAGAACAGAGGGAGATATAGTCCTTGAGGACGGCGACGCAATCTACATCCTTCCCAACAATAACCCGGTCATCGTACGCGGTGGTGTGTCGCGTCCCGGAACTTATGAAATCAGGCAGAACGACACGGTGTTTGACGTGCTTCAGCAGGCGGGCGGATACCAGTCGATGATGATGCTCAGCGATGTTCACATCGAGAGAGAGAATCCCGACGAAACAGGTGCGGATACGGTTCTTCTTACACTGAACCTCGCCGATCCTGATTTTAATCCTGGGGAATTCCGGTTTGAACCGGGAGATACTCTAAGGGTTCCCGAGGTAAAGAGCAAGGTTTATGTGCTTGGAGCAGTATGGGCACCTCAGGCCGTGGACTACCACGAGGGATGGAATGCGCTTGATTACATCGCGGAGGTGGGCGGCCCATCCGCGGCAACAGACATCAATGACATAAGAATCATCAGTTGCCCTCTGGAAGACGATCAGACTGAAACGATCTTCCAGTTAAAGAATCTCTACCTTGGCGAATCGGTTGAGACTGTTCCTATCGAGCCCGGCGACATGATATGGGTGCCATGGGACAACCAGCCGTTCTACGGTCCGGGTCTGACAAACTCCATTTCGGTAATTCTGGGACAGACTGTTTCGTTCCTGAGAATACTGGAAGAGATATAACAAGATGTACATTGCGAAATTTATAAAGCCCGTTAATAGCGGGCTTTTTGTTATATTGCTAAGGTGACAGTAAAATTTGCCCATAGGTAAATTTTTCCTGTTGGCAAATTTGATGAAAGTCAAAAATAGGAGTAAAATCTATCAATCAGCAACAAGGGTTTAATCATGAAAATAGCTATTAGCTCACACGGAAAAGAACTCGATGACCAGGTGAATCCAAGGTTCGGAAGGACCGATTTTATCGTTATCGTGGATTCTGAAACCGAAGAATTGGTAAAGGTGATTGACAACAATGCGAACATGGCTGCCGCGCATGGAGCCGGACTTCAGGCAGCTCAATCGGTTGCGCAGGAAGGGGTTGAGTGGGTACTCACAGGTAATGTGGGACCGAATGCACATTCGATTCTGACTTCCTCCGGCATAAAAATCGGTATCGGTGCCACCGGCACGATTCGCGAAACTTTAACGAAATTTAAAGAAGGAGGGTTCTCCGAGACATCGTCTCCTTCGTCGGGCGGACATGGCGGCGGTCGTCGAAATCGGTTTTAAAAAGTTATCATGCTAATCGCAGTAGCATCCGGTAAGGGCGGTACGGGCAAGACGACGATCTCGCTTAACATGGCTGTTGCGGCAGACGAGAAAGTTGTACTTGCCGACTCGGACGTCGAAGAACCGAACGTACATCTTTTTGTAAAACCCGAGATCGAGAAAACTCTTCCAGCGACCGTGAAGGAACCGGTTGTCGATTTCGATCTCTGCACCTCGTGCGGTGCATGTCGTGAAGCGTGCAGGTTTAACGCGATAGTTCTCATCAAGGGAAGGCCGATCGTGATGCACGAGCTTTGTCACAGCTGCGGAGCATGCGTCAACGCCTGCCTTGAGGGCGCTATCAGCGAGGAGGATCGTGAGATCGGGATTATCGAAGAGGGCACATGGAAGAATGGTGAATTTTACCACGGGATACTGAAAGTCGGGGAAGCGAGAAGCGAACCACTGATCGGTGAGATACGCGAACGTCTCTCGAAATACACAGACTGCCTTGTAATACTCGATGCTCCTCCCGGGACCTCGTGCCCGGTCATGGCCGCGATAAAGGGAGTCGACTTTCTTCTTCTCGTAACAGAACCGACTCCGTTCGGGCTTCACGACCTGAAACTGGCAGTCAAGCTTGCGCGTGTTTACTCGATACCGACCGCCGTGGTCCTGAACAGGTCCGATATCGGCGACTCGTCGGTCCGGGACTACTGTGAAAGTGAAGGCGTTCCGGTCATTGCGGAATTCCCGTTCAGTAAAGAGGTCGCGGAGGCATATTCAAGAGGACAGATAGGCTCTGAAGTAATCGACGGTCTTCGCGAAAAGTACAAATCCCTTCTTGACACAATTAAGGGCCTTGCGGAAGCGGGGCGATATGATGGATAAAATAAAGGAAATTGCTATAATCAGCGGAAAAGGTGGTACTGGGAAAACGTCGGTAACCGCCGCGCTTTCAGAGTGCGCTAATCCGATTGTCGTCGCCGACTGCGACGTCGACGCGAGTAACCTCCCGATCATCCTGAATCCCGAATCGGAGATAAAAACGGAAGAGTATTTCGGCGGATTCTACGCAACCGTCGATAAGGAGCTTTGCTCCAGTTGCGGTATATGTGAGGTAACCTGCCGGTTCGATGCGATTCACTTCGGTTCGGGTGACAAACCCTGGGACAGGTACCCCGACATACATTTCTATTCGTGCGAGGGTTGCGGTGCGTGCGTCGATGTGTGCCCGACAGGTGCCCTTAAACTGCTCGACAGGAAATCCGGTGCGCTGTACGAATCGACGATGCGATACGGTCCGATCGTCTATGCGGAACTCGATGTTGGGGAGGGTACAAGCGGGAAGCTTGTCTCCTTAGTGCGAAGACGTGCGACGGAGGTTGCACAGAATGCCGGGATGGGCATTGTGCTGATCGACGGTTCACCGGGAATAGGATGCCCGGTGATAGCTTCAATCACGGGTGCGACTGCGGTCGCGATCGTAAGCGAGCCATCGGTGTCAGGACTTCACGATCTCGACAGGATCTCGCAGCTAACCAATCATTTCAATATTCCCGCCGGACTGATAATCAACAAGCATGACCTGAATCCGGAGATGACGAAAAAAATGGAGGAAGCGTCACTCGGTAAGGGAATTAAGGTAATCGGCAAAATCGGCTACGACCGTATATGGGTCGATTCGATGGTCCAGGGAAAAACGGTCCTTGAATACACCGATAACAGCGGTCTCAGGGAGAACATCCAGGGTATCTGGACTCAAATTTCAGAACTCGCGGAACTTTGATCAAACGCGTTTTTTCTTCCACCACACTCCCGGTCCGATCGTATCGACGCCGTACTTGTTCCTGATCCTGTCCATCGCCGATTCAAGGCTCCTGTTGCGCTCGTTCGTAAAATTCCTCGCGAATTCAAGCCTGAGCTGATCGTCCCTCGGCACGAAATTTCCGTACGCAAGCGAGAGCGCCCTTATCCTCACACGCCGCACGAACATTGCCGCGAACATTTCCTCCACTATCGGATGCAGGATCGCGTCGAGGTCGGTGGGCGGGATGCGCTTACTCCGCCGGGCGGGCGGGGTGTCCGGGTACCTGAGTTCGAGCTTGATGGACCTCGTCTGAAGCCCGGCCTTCCTCATGTCGAGACCGACCCCGGCGATAATCTGCTGGAGCGCGACGCATATCGCGTGCGGATCGTAGAACAACTGTTCTAGAATCTTCTCGCGCTTTATCGGTTTCGGACCCCTGTCGCGACGTTGTGGTCGGGGGTCGTGCCCTCGTGACGCGAGCGCAAGCTCCGCCCCCTTCGGACCAAACGCTGCTTCGAGCGTCTGTGGCGGAACCGCGGCGAGTTCGCGCACGGTGTGAACTCCGAGCCAGCTTAAGCGTTTCGCGACCTGTACGCCTATCCCCGGAAGCACACTTACGTGGTAGTCGGCGAGAAAATCGCCCTCCCGTCCGACGGGAATCTCCATGATGTCCCTGACGTCCGCGCGCATCGCCGCGAGACGCGCCACCAGCCTGCTCGCCCCGAGTCCCGCGCGGCTCGGGAGGTTGACCTCGTCGGTGATCCTTCCCTGGACGAGGCGTATGAGCTTCGCGGCGTCGGGATAAAGACGGTCGGTTCCCGAAAGGTCGAGGGTGAACGAGTCCTGTTTCTCCGCGTCGACCATCGGGATGAACCTCTCGCATATATCCTGCACTTCCTCGGACGCGTGGAAATATTCCGTGGGCCTCTCCTCCACGAATTTTATCTCCGGGAGGAAACGTCGCGCGGTTTCCGGAGTGACACCGGCGCGAATGCCCGCACGGTACGCCTCGGGCGACGTTGCGATAATCAGTCCGCGGTTCCCGACCGCCCCGACCACCGCGAACGGGATGTTCTCAAGCGACGGGTTTCCCGCGCGCTCGTAGAGAACCGGCAGCGGGGAGAAATTGAGATAGGCTATTTTGTCGCCCGATGGATTCATGGTCTGCCAGTCTCCCGAACCTCACGCCGCCGTCTCGCAGGCATCCTCAACCACCGGAGCGGGAGCGGATATTTCCTCCACTGCGTCTGCGGGTTGGGTGTCCATTTCGATTTCGAGATTGTCCGGATAAATCGGTATCGATGGCTTGATTCCCATCTTCACCTCGCCGGGGTACTGCTTCTTCGAGCGTTTGATGTCGAGTGCCTCGTTCAGCGGTATCACCTTCTCGACGACAAGCGTGGCGGTGCCATGATCGACCTGAACTTTTCCCTCCATGCACAGACCGCCGTCCGCCTGCGCGCGGAGAAGGACGGCGTGTTTACGGTAGGCCTCGGGAAAGACGACGGTGTCGAACGTGCCGGACAGGTCTTCGAGCGATATCAGGGCCATGGGATCGCCGTTTTTTTTCGTCGTGGCGGGCTTGAACGATACGAGTATTCCGCCCATCCTGATGTATTTCCCCTCGTGACGGATCATGTCGACGCCGGGTGTGAATCCGGCTTTTTTCATCGCGCCCTCGAGGGGTTCGAGCGGATGGATCGACACGATCATCCCGAGCACATCCACCTCGGCCTGGAGCTGTTCGAAGAGGGTGTAGTCGCGATGCCATGTCCCGACGACACGGCTGCCGTCCTCTCCGGAGAAATCGATTCCGGCTGCCTTCCGGGCCGGGGGCGTCCCGGCCCGTCCCCTGAACAGAAGCGGCTGACGCGGCGCCATCGCCGGACGGTGTACCTTCGCGCGCATCGCCTCGGCGAGTTCACCGAGAAGTACGGGCCTCGGTGCGTGAAGCGACCTGAACGCCCCGACCCGCACGAGCGCGTGGGTCTGCTCGTACCCGACTCCCGTGCGCGCGAGGAAATCGGTGACCGACTCGAACGGCCCGCCGGTGTTCCTTGCAAGCAGGATCGAATCGACGGTCTCCTCCGGAAGGCACCCGACCTGCTCAAGCCCCATAAGCACGCGCTTTCCGCGGCCCGTGTAGTTTCTCTCGCTGCGGTTTACCTCGGGAAGCTCGATCGTCAGCCCGAACCTTCTCGCGTCGCGGATGTAGTAGTCGGCCGGGAAGTAGCCGCCCACGTTCGCGAGCCGTGCCGCGAAGAACTCCGCGGTGTGATGGGCCTTCAGGTACGCGCACTGCCATGCGAGGATCGCGAACTGCGCCGCGTGCGCCTTGCAGAACGAGTAGCCCACGAACGACGCTATCTGGTCCCATATCTTTCGCCTTGCGACCTCGTCGATTCCGCGCTCCTCGCAGTTGGAGATGAATTTCCTCTCCAGGTCCTCCTTCGCCTGGCGACTGTCGAGAGCCTTCCCGCTCATCATTCGCCTTAAAAGGTCGGCCTCGCCGAGCGATACCCCCGCAAGCTCGTGAAGAACCTTCAGCACATCCTCCTGGTACACGATCACCCCGTAGGTGTCGCCGAGTATCTCGCCCATCCGGGGATGGGAGTACTCGATGTTTTCGGGGTTGTGGTGCCGATTTATGAATTCCTGCATCATGCCGCTCGCGGAGACTCCGGGACGGATGAGCGCGGTCGCGGCCATGTGCATGTCGTAGGATGGCGTGCCGAGTTTTTTGATGAGCCCCCGGATCATCGGCGACTCGGCGTCGAAACATCCCACCGTCGCACCCCTTTTGAAAAGCCTGATGGTGTCCCTGTCTTTGGACAGGGCATCCATGTCGTTTATGTCGATCTTTACTTCCTCGTCGTTTCGCGCAAGCGATTCCATCGAGTCCTCGTACACCCCGAGTCCGCGCTGCGACAGGATGTCGAGCTTGATAAGCCCCACGTCCTCGCAGTCGCGCATGTCGTACTGCGTGATCACGAATCCCTTCGCGGCGCGGTTAAGCGGGACGTACTTCCAGATCGGATCGGGCGACAGCACCAGCCCGCCCACATGCACCGACTGGTGTATCGGCAGCTCGATTATCTTCTTCGCGAGGTTGAGCATCGTCCTGAGCGGTTCCTCGTGAAGCGGAAGCTCGCTCGATACCGGGTGATACTCAAGGTCCCTGTCCTCGAAATCCTTCCCGCGTGTTTTCTCGCTGCTCGTGAGCACTCGTCCGGTTTTCTCCCACCAGACCGGCAGGTAGAGGCTCCATCGCGATACCTCCTGGTTCGAGTAACCGAGCGCCTTGCCGACTTCGCGAAACGATGACTTCAGGGCCATGGTGATGATCGTGCCGACACTCGCGACCTTGTCCTGCCCGTACTTTTCCTCGACGTAACCCACCATCTCGTCCCGATGCTGCCATGAGAAGTCGAGGTCGATGTCGGGAGGGCTGGACCTTTCGGGGTTGAGGAACCGCTCGAAGTAGAGGTTGTAGCGGATGGGGTCGACCTGCGATATGTCGAGGCCGTAGCTCACAATCGAGTCTCCTGCGGAGCCGCGTCCGAGGGTGCGGTAGCCCCGGCGATTCGCCTCGCGCACAACGTCGGCGACAATCAGGAAGAAATTTGCGAAGCCGTTCTCGTCGATTATCCTGAGTTCTCTTTCCAGTCTGGATTTTATCTGGTGCGTCCATTTCCCGTACTTTTCGCGAAGGCGCGGGGCGACGGTTTCGTGGAGGATGTCGATCGGGCGCCTTCCACGCGGAAGGTCGGGCGGGGGAGGAATGAGCCATTTTCTTTCGGGCCACTCCCACGCGCACCTTTGGGCAAGCTCCCGCGCGTTCATGAGAGCTTCCGGAACGCTCTGATCTTGGTACGGGCGCTCGAAATCGGTGGGTTCTTTCAGATGGCAGGCGGGATCGACGGTCGGGAGCTTGTCCTTAAGGCATCGCCCGGTACGCATGGCGGTTAGGATCGCGTGGACCATGTAGTCGTCCGGGGACGCCATATGGATGTTCCCGGTCGCGACCGGTGGACGTCCTAGCCTGCGGCACTCCCTTATCATTCGGAAGAACCGCTTACGGGTCAGCGACCTTTCGCCCCACGTGACCTCCCCGAAAAGCCTTCCGGGCGGGATCTTGTCGTGAAGTTCGCGAAAAACCTCCGGGAGGTCGGCGAGGATCACGAAACCCTCGTGCGCGTATTTTTCCGCGTAGTCCACCGGGTCGAACCCGTCGCGAATCATGGCGCGCCTGATCGGGTCGTCGCTCGATTCCAAAAGCCCCTGCGCGGAGCGGCTTGTGACCACGTCGGATGCCTCGCGTTCGAGGTGGAGGATGCTGACCGTCTCGGAAAGACGCCGGAACGCTTCGAGGTTTTCGGTCAGGACCACGAGACGGCGTCGCGGGTTTTTCGGGTGCGCGATCTGTGCCCCGATGATCGGGGTGATGTCGTGATGCCTGCAGCTTTTGACGAACCTCGGCACGGCCCAGAGGCCGTCGCGATCGGTTATCGCGAGGTGGGTGTAGCCGAGACTCGCGGCGTGCCCGACCATAAGCTCCGGAATGTTCGCGCCGCGCCGCATGCTGTAGGCTGAGTGGAGATGAAGTTGCGGGACTTTCAAGGTGAAACTCCTTCCATCGGATCCTTCGGTCCGGAACCGCAGGGTCGGGGACCTTCAAATCTGGATCGTTAAACCTGAATCTTCAAAGCTGAACCTTCAAACAGCCGGAGAATTCAGATGGCTGTAACCTTCAAACCCGTGGAAGGATTATAACACATTT
>Ga0272441_10001734_pt1 | contig 45916 bp, 35 predicted proteins | sample SSMProp6N_FD_193582 | JGI IMG/M metagenome (GOLD analysis project Ga0272441, IMG submission 193582) | Marine sediment archaeal communities from Little Sippewissett salt marsh, Falmouth, MA, United States - SSM-Prop-6N | ecosystem: Environmental > Aquatic > Marine > Wetlands > Sediment ... | reverse complement strand
GTATGGCGCATCCGCTGGATGCCCGACGAGGAAGGCGAGTGGCGCTATCAAACGGAAGCCACGGGCGAGCACCCCGGCCTTCACGGACAGACCGGTTCGTTCACCTGCGCGCGGGTCGAGTCCGACAACCCGTTCCTGACACACGGCCCGATCCGGGTCGCCGCGAACGGCCACACGTTCGAGCACGCCGACGGCACGCCGTTCTTCTATCTCGGCGATACCGTCTGGAACGGCGCCATGCTCTCGAAAGACGACGACTGGCCCGTGTTTCTCGAGGACCGGCGCGCGAAGAAATTCAGCGGTATCCAGTTCGTCACGCATGCGCCCTGGATCGCGGCGTACACGAACCTGGAAGGAGAAGTGGCCTACACGAAGCTGGACAAGTTCCCGGTCAACCCGCACTTCTTCCGGCGAATCGACGCGCGGATCGACGCCGTCAACGACAAGGGCTTGCTCGCGCTGCCTGTCCTGTGCTGGGCCATCCACACGCAGCGGGCCGAGGAGTTCATTCCCGGCGTCGCGCTCTCGCTCGAACAGATCATCAAGTTCGTGCGCTACCAGGTCGCCCGCTACCAGGCGCACCACGTGCTCTGGATCCTGAACGGCGACGGCAACTACACCGGCGAAGTCGCGGAAAGATGGCGGATCGTCGGGCGCACCGTTTTCGGCGAGACCGAACACGCGCCGGTCACGCTGCATCCCGGCGGCAGTTGCTGGCCGTACCCCGAGTTCCAACAGGAACCATGGCTCGACTTCGTGGGGTACCAAAGCGGACACAACGATCGCGAGGGACACTGCACTTGGATTCACTCCGGCCCCGCCAGCAAGGAATGGGATCTCGCCCCGCACCGCCCAAGCATCGACCTCGAACCGTGCTACGAAGACCACATCTCGCACGCGAGCAAGAAGAAGTGGAACAACGATCGGGTCCGGCGCAACTGCTGGTGGACCATGCTCAACGCGCCGCCGGCCGGCCTGACCTACGGCGCACACGGCATCTGGTGCTGGCACGAGAAGGCGGAACTGCCCGTGAACCACCCGCGCACCGGCCCCGCCCAGGCGTGGCACGTGGCCAAGGACCTGCCGGGCGCGTTCGACATGCAGCGCATGGCCGAATGCTTCTCCGCCGTCCGCTGGTGGGAGCTGCGGCCGGACCGCGAACTCGTGGCCGAACAGCCGTTCGCGGACGATGAAGCGAAATTCGTCGCCGCCACCGTCTCAGAGGCCGGTGACCTGGCCGTGCTGTACATCCCCGTCGGCTGCGAACTCAAGCTCAACACCGGCAAGCTCAAGGGCGAGCTGCCCGCCGTATGGTTCAACCCGCGCACGGGTGAGCGCGCCGACGCGGGCAGTTCGGCTGCGCAAAGCTTCAAGACCCCGGACGACGAGGACTGGGTCTTGATCCTGGGCAAGTAGGCCGCGCATCAGGCCGTGCCTCGCTACTCCTCATTCCCGCCCATCAACAGAAACTCCACGAGCTCGACAACCGGTACCGTGGCCAGCCCGATCGTGTAGTCGCAGCATCCGTAGTAGATATGGAGGATTCCGTCGTTGACCACCGCGCCGCAAGGGAAGACGACATTCCCGATGTAGGGGCTGCCCACCCGCTCGTAGTCATCGGTGGGTTCCATGATGGCGATCCTGGTACGGGCAAGCACCTTGCGCGGATCGTCCGGATCCAGGAGCATGGCGCCCACCCGGTACACAACGTCCTTGTCCACACCGTGATAGAGGAACAGCCAGCCCGACTCGGTCCGAATCGGGGGCGTGGAGCCGCCGATCTTGGCGCCTTCCCACTTGAACTTCGGGGCGGCAAGCAGTTCCGGCTCGGACCAGTCTTTCAAGTCCGTGGAGTACGAGATGTAGATCGAGGGTGGCTTGCCCGTGTAGACGCCGCCCTGCGGCCGTCTCAGCAGCGCGTACCGGCCCCCGATCTTCTCCGGGAACAGGATCACATCGCGGTCGTCGACAGCCTCGGGCGTGCAGAAGTCCAGGTGTTCCCAATGCACCAGATCCTTCGAAACCGCAATGGCCGAGCGGGTACGGTTCGAGACGGTCCCGTCTTTGAGCTCGGGATAATACTCCTTTATGTCGAACCCGGGCCGCTGCCCCACGTGAATGGCATAAGGCCGGACCGCATAGACCATGTAGAACGTGTCGTCCAGCTTGACCACGCGCGGATCCTGAACACTGCCCTGTGGCCAACCCATCATCTCGGGCGTGAACACGGGTTTGTCGACCACGTGGGAGAAACGGACCCCGTCGTCGCTGGCCAGTAAACCGATATGACAAAGCCAGGGCCGGAGACTGCCCGCCGCCCGTTCGAACAGGTAGAATTTGCCCTCGTGTACAATGGCGGCCGGATTGAAGACCGTCGCCTTGCGCCACGCGAAAAGGCCGGGCGTCACGATCGGGTTCTTGTCGCACCTGACAATTCTCATTGAACGGATCCTCCCTCAGCCGGAAAGACGCAGAACCCGAAGTTCGCCCAGGGATGATTGGTCATCCCGCCAACCAACGGACCCCACGTGTTCCCGATACGGATGATGCCCACGTAGTTCGTGCCGTTGCCGCGACACGTGTTCTTGGCAATGAAATTCCCGGTTCGTCTTGAGCTCGATCCCGAAGTCGTTGGCCAGCAGGTGGTCACGTTGTTGGCCCCGATTCGTATTGCGATCGTGCTGTTGCTGGCGACAAGCAGGTTCTCCGTGAGCACATAACTGCCCGGCGCGTCGATGACCAGCGGAGGCGAGGCCAGCGAGGCCTGCGAAATCTCGACACACCCGTCGGACCCGTGCGCGACGGTGACGATCAAAAAGAGTGCGACAACCAGCAATGTTCTCATGTATTGAGCTCGTGCACCAATGACTTGAAGCGGTGCATCCAGCGTAGGCGCTTTCGGCGCAACGTTCAAACCAAATCGCGGGTACGCGCAATGGACAGGGATGCACGGGCAAACAGCTGCGTATAACAGGACAGTCAAGGTGTTCAGCCAAATGCAAACCCGACGCGATTTTCTCAGGACTGTGGGACTCGCCACGGCCGCGGGCTTCGCACCGCGCATCGGCCGCGCCGAGCCGCCGTCGCATCCGAACATACTATACGTGTTCTCGGACCAGCATCGTGCCGCGGCAATGGGCTGTTACGGAAACACGGAAGTGAACACCACGAATTTCGATGCGTTTGCCGCGCAGGGCGCGCGGCTGGACGCGGCGATCTCGACCACCCCGGTCTGCTGCCCGCACCGCGCGTGTTTGATGACCGGTCAGTACAGTCATCATCACGGCATGATCAGCAACTACTTGCCGATCTATCCAAACGCGCCGTGCCTGGCGGAAACCTTTCGCGACGCCGGCTACACGACGGGCTACATCGGAAAATGGCACCTCGAATTCCCGGTCGGCGACCTGCATTCGGGGCCGGGCGCATCGCGCCGGTTCGGGTTCGACGACTACTGGCGGATGGCGGTGGAGGACAAGACCCACACGTACACGGATGCGTACCAGTACTATGACGACGACGGCGTTGTGCACGACTCCGACACGGGCAAGCGCCAGCCGGTCACGATGGCGGACCAGGCGATCGCGTTCATCCAAGGCCACGCGACGGAGCCGACGCAGCCCTGGCTGCTGATGGTCGGGCTCGGCCCGCCGCACACGCCGTTCAGCTCGCCGCTGGCCTCGAACTATCCGAACCCGACGCTGCGCCCGAACGTGCCCGGCGGCGAACCCGCGAGCTGGGCGGCCGACGTGCTGGACGACTACTACGGGCTGATCGAAGAGCTCGACATCCAGTTCGGCCGCATCCTGACGGCGCTCGCGGGGAGCGGACTCGCGGACAACACGATCGTGGTCTACTCCGCCGATCACGGCGAGATGCTCGGCTCGCACGGCCACCGCTACAAACGGTGGCCCTACGATTATTCCGCGGGCGTGCCGTTCCTGATCCGGTACCCGGGCGTGATTTCGGCCGGTAGCGTGCTGGACGATCCGTTCGGGACGCCCGACGTCTATACGACGCTCGCCGGGCTGGCCGGAATCACGATCCCGGCCCCCACTCTGGCTGCCCTGGACGGCGCGGATTTCTCCGCGCTCCTGCGCGGTGAGACGAGCACGGCGCCGCGCGACTACACGTACATGGCCATGGTCTACGGCTATGTCGCGCATCCGGGTTGGCGCGCTATCCGGACGGCAGACTACCTGTATGCGCGTACGGTAGGCGGGCCGTGGCTGCTGTTCGACGTGAAAAGCGACCCGCTCGAGTCGAACAACCTCGCGAACCAGCAATCGGCGCGCTCGCTGGTGCAGAGCCTGGACGCCGAGCTCACAACACGCATGGCGGAACTCGGCGATTCGTGGACAATCCGCTCGACGGCCGATCCCGACGAGATCGACAAATGGAAACCGGGCGGCCATGCGGCAACGAGCCATCAATTCGCCGGGTTCGACTGGCCCGGCCGCATCGTGAACGGGTTCGAGGAGTAGCCGGGAATGGCGGCACGGACACAACGGATCCTGCTTGCGGCATGCCTGCTCTGCGGCACGCACGTGTTCAGTGCGACAGAGCCGGCGCTGGTCCCGGCCGGCCCCTATCAGATGGGCGACGCGCTCGACGAAGGCTGGCCCGACGAACGCCCCGCGCACACCGTCTCCGTCTCAGACTTCGAGGTCGAGCGCGCCGAAGTCAGCAAGTCGCTCTGGGCTGAGGTCCGCGCATGGGCGCTCGGCCGTGGCTACACGAACCTGCCGCAGGGCGCGGCGGGCCGCGTCGTGGATCCGTGGCAGCCTGCGGCACCGGCCTCGAACGATCATCCGGTTGTGCAGGTCTCCTGGCACGACGCGGTCGCGTGGTGCAACGCCCGCTCGGAGAAGGCAGGTTACACGCCCGTCTACTACACGGACGGCACGCACAGCACGGTCTACCGGGCCGGCGAGCTCGAGCTTGGGAACGAGTGCGCGAATCACGCGGCCGACGGATACCGGTTACCGACCGAAGCCGAATGGGAAAAGGCGGCGCGCGGCGGCATGGCCGGCGCGCGCTATCCGTGGGGCGCAACGAACGCGGCGGACCGCGCCGACTACTGGGACTATCTCGACACGAACACGTTCATCGGCACAACCGTGCCGGGCATGTTCCCGAGCAATGCCTACGGGCTCGCGGACATGGCCGGGAATGTCGCCGAATGGTGCTGGGACAGGTACGGCGCCGCCTGGTACGACGCGTCAGCCGGCGCAACGGACCCGCGGGGCCCCACGAACGGGACCGAACGCGTCTTGCGCGGCGGGTCCTGGGCGTTCAGCCCGTTCTTCCTACGCTGCGCAAGCCGCGAACACGCGCCGGCCTGGCGCCGATCCGACCGTATCGGGTTCCGCTGCGTCCGCGTCCGCGGCGCGCAGCCGCTCTGGACCGCGTACAACGATTGTTGTTGGCAGGCGCCCCAGCCGAGCACACGGATCACGACGTACGCGCCGTTCGCCACCAACGGCTGGCAGACAAGCGGCGAGCTCGTCGACTACGCCGACGGCGCGGGGCTGGGCGTAACACTGAGTTTGTCGGGCGGCAACTACAGCAGTTCGCACCTGACGCAGGGCGCGGACGCCGGACCGGGCACGGACGCGCACCGCATGCTCGGGCTCGGCACGATCCTGAGCGCGACCGGCGTCGCCTCGGGCGGTGACATCACGCTCCAGTTCAGTGGGCTCGTAGTGTCCAACCTCTATGAAGTCACACTGTTCGGGAACCGCGCCGAACCGGGCTACACCACGCGCATGGCGACCTTCACGCTCGCGCAGGCCCGCCGCTTCACGAACACGAGCAGCACCGGCGTGACGGTGCTGAGCTCGGCCGAGCCGAACGACACGGCCGAATACTGTACGGGCGCGAACACGACGAACGGCTATGTCGCGCAGTTCAGCGGAGTCGTGCCATCAACAAACGGTACGGTCACCGTCACGATGACAAGCGCGACCGGCGGCCGCTACCTGAACGCCGTGCGGCTCAGGGCCTTTCCCTCAAGCGCGAGGCCGCAATCCACGACGCGAATTGCGATGGGCGCGGACTGGCAATATCGCAAAGGTACGGCCGAAGCCTCGAACCCCCTCGCCGCCTGGCGTGCGACCGGATCCTCTGACAACGGCTGGTCGAACGGCGTCGCGCCGATCGGCTACGGCAAGCCGGAGATCGCCACGGCTCTGGACGACATGCAAGGCAACTACACGTGCGTATTCCTGCGCAAGAATTTCGCGCTCGACGCGCCATACCGGGTCGGCGCCCTGGATCTGGCCATCGACTACGACGACGGGTTCATCCTGTGGATCAACGGCGAGGAGGTGCACCGCGTCAATATGACGGGGGCCCCCGGCACATTCACCCCCTACCACAGCACCGCCGAGCTCAGTGAGCGCGCGACCTGGACGCAGACACTGGCCGGCGCCACACTGCCGGCCCTCGGCCGAAGCAATGTCGTGGCTGTCCAGGTCTTCAATCGCTCGCTGTCCGACAGCAGCGACCTGTTCTTCGACTTCGCGCTCACCAGTGCCCGGCACCCACTCGCAGCCCACGAGGACATCGACGAGGACGGCATGCCCGACGACTGGGAAATGTTCTGCTTCCTGAATACCGCGCATACCGGGGACGAGGACGAGGATGGCGACGGGCTGCGCAACATCGAGGAGTGGATCGCGGGCACCGACCCAACCACGAACGCCAGTGTCCTGGCGCTCGACGTCACGCTATCGGCCGCTGGTCCGCAGATCGCGATCCCGACACGCGCGGGCTCTGGTACCGGCTACGCCGGGTGGAACCGTTACTACGCCCTGCAAAGCGCGGGTTCACTGGCCGACACGCCGTGCTGGCTGCCGGTGCCCGGGTTCGACAAGATTCCGGGCACCGGCACAACGGTCAGCTATACCAATTCCATCGACCGATCAAGCCTCCACCGAGCCCGGGTCTGGCTCGAGAGAAACGAGTGATTGGCGATCGCTTGCCCGTTCGGCAATCAGCGACCCTTGCTCATCGATAAATATTCTCTATACCTTGAACGCGCTTATCTAAGTGCCATTGCGGGCTAGTCAGCACTCAAGACGACGGCCCAATGCAGGCCTTGTCCGGGGACTGTGAGGGTGCATGACTTTGCCGCCGGGATTTGTTCGGGCGGCAGCCATTCGCAGTTTGTGATGTCGAGCCATTGCGCTGAGATCGACGCGGATTCGGGCACGGCGCCGAGGTCGAGCGCGACGCTGTTGTCGCCGGCCTCGCCCTTGAAGTAGACGGCGTACTGCTTGCCGGGCTCGGCCAGGCAGTAGGCCTCGTCCTCGACGCGCGAGGCTTCTGCGATCAGCTCGTTGTGCGGTTCCATCCGGAACAGGTCCAACGCATCGGAAAACATGCGCAGGCTGCGTATGTGTGTCTGACCGGCGGGCGAGAGCCCTACCCCGCCCGAACAGCCGTAGACGTGTGCGTTGCGATGGAACCGGATCCCGGCGACCCCGGCGCAGAGCGCGCGCCACATACGCGCGGCGGACTCCTGAGTCTTCCACTCCTCGTCCTTGTTTCTGGGGTCCTTGTTCCCGTAATCCTCGTTGCACGTAAACCAGTGCCCCCAGTAGTTCTTGAGGAAGTTGATCGGCCGCACCTTGTGCTCTGCTGTCCGCGCGCGAAGCCAGGAGACGCAATCGTAGAACTTCTGCCCGATCTCCCCGCTGATGTTGGACTGGTCGATGAAGTCGTAGCGGTCCGGATCCTCGATCGCGTGGCGCACCTCGATGTGTTTCATGTCCATGAACTGGTCGTCGAGCCCGTAGCTGTAGGTTCGTTTGCCGTGCAGCCACCGGTTCTCGGTCACGAACACGCGCTTGCCCTTGCTCCGCGCATAGTCATGGATAAAATCGCACCACCAATCGCTGATCTCGACCGGGCAGCAGCTCTCGTTCTTGAGGTGGTACAGCACGTGATCGTATTGGAGCGTGAGGTCCAGGATCTTGCGGTACCGCGCCTCGATGTAGGGCCTGACCACGGGGTCGTCGAAGAGCGGCGGCACCGCCCAATACGGGCAGGCCCTGTAGCCCTGGTGCCGGCCGCCGGGCTGGTCGTAGCCCGGCCTCGCATGCTTCGCGTACAGCTCGCGGAGCCCCGTGCAATCGGCCCAGGTGTAGTTGCAGTTGTTGTGCGGGTTGAACGGGTCCTGTGCCCAATACTGATAGTCGGCCATCTCCAACCCGACGAAGATGCGGCGCTGCTTTGTGGCGTCCAGGAAGCGCCTGAGCCGGTCGAAGTAGGCCCGGCTGAAGCGGTTCAGGTCGTACGTGCCGTCCGCGTCCTTTTCGAATTCCCAAGCTTGCTCGTACTCGATCGGGTAGAACGCGCCCGTCTGGTTGTAGGAGAAACGCGAGAAGAGCGCGTTGCGGATCCAATTTCCGCCCACGCTTTGGAGCAAATCCAGATGGCAATCCAACACGTTCTTGCCCGGTTCCCAATCAAGCAGGTCGAGCTTGTCGATCAGCGCACGCTCGAAATTCGCACCCGCCCACTGGAACGGGTTATCGGCGCCCGATCCCCCGATCAGCATGACGGGCTTCAGCCCGTCGCCCCAGTCGTGTTGCCAGTACCAGTTGTTCTGCGCATACGGTTCCATAGGATGCCTCCAAGCTGCGCGCCGCGCTACCGCGGCGTTCGCGATACATAGTCGTACCCCAGCGTGGAGCACAAGCGCAAACTCGCATTTGACGCTTCCCCCACGCCCCACGCTCGTGGTATGCTCCGTCAGCCTGCTGCGGGTGTGTCGACGGCACACGACGCGCCGGCACGGCTTGTGGGCGAGAAAAACGGAGGAGGTGCGAGATGGCGGAAAGCGCATACAAGGTAATCGAACTGGTCGGCACGAGCTCGGAATCGTGGGAGAAGGCGGCGGAGGTCGCGCTGAAGATGGCTTCGGAAAGCGTGCGCGACCTGCGCATCGCGGAAGTCGAGAAACTGGACATGCAGATCGAAGACGGCAAGATCCGCGCCTTTCGAGCACGGGTCAAGGTATCGTTCAAGTACCATGGGAATGAGTAATGAAGCTGGGTTTCCTCGCATCGCATAACGGGAGCAACATGCAGGCGATCATCGACGCATGCAAGGCAGGCACGCTCGATGCGGAGCCGGCCGTTGTGATCAGCAACAACAGCATGTCGGGTGCACTCGAACGCGCGCGCAAGGAATCGATCCCGTGCTATCACATCAGCGGCGCGAAGTACGGGACACCGGAAGAAGAAGATCAGGCGATTCTGGACACGCTGCGCCGTCACGAGGTCGATGTCGTCGTGCTGGCCGGCTACATGAAGAAGCTGGGCGCGAAGACACTCGCGGGCTTCGCGGGCGCGATTCTGAACATCCACCCGGCACTGCTCCCGAAATTCGGCGGCGCGGGCATGTACGGCCGGCGCGTGCACGAGGCCGTCCTGGCCGCGGCCGAGAAAGAAAGCGGCCCGACGGTCCATGTCGTGGATGCCCAGTACGACAGCGGCCCGATCCTCGCGCAGCGGCGCGTGCCGGTCCTGCCGGACGACACGCCGGACACGCTGGCCGCGCGCGTGTTGGAACAGGAACACGTGATCTTCGCGGAGACGTTGCAGAAGATCGTCAAGGGAGAGATCAGTCTGCCCGGGCGGCGCGCCTAGCGCGCGCCCGGGCGTTTCCTGTCTTGCTCTGCTTTTGCTGCGCAAAACCAGAGTTGGCCCAGAGCTGGTCGCGAAAGGTGTGGAGGCGTTATGTTGAGGACAGCGAATCCGGCGTTGACGGCGAATGTATTCGAGAGCGTGGCTTACGGGGAACGCTCGCACACGATGACGGCGCAGGGCGCGACGACCAAAACCTTTGTGTTGCTCGCCGTCTTACTCGTCGCTGCGGGCTGGGTCTGGAAGTTGTTCTTCCAGATCGGCATCCAGGCGGTCTATCCCTGGGTTTTGGGCGGCGTGATCGCCGGTCTGATCCTGGCACTGATCACGATCTTCGCCAAGCGCGCCGCGCCGGTGACCGCACCGCTCTATGCGGCGGCCGAAGGCCTCGCGATCGGCGGGCTCAGCGCGTTGGCGGAGTCGTCGTTTCCCGGCATTGTCCTGCAGGCCGTCGGTCTGACGTTCGGGACGCTGTTCGTGCTGCTCTTCGCATACAAGGCCCGCATCATCAATGTGACCGACAAGTTCCGCATGGTTGTCGTGGCGGCGACCGGCGGAATCTGCGTTGTCTATCTGGTCACCTGGATCCTGGGTTTCTTCGGTGTTTCCGTTCCGTTCATTCATGGGTCAGGGCTTGTCGGGATCGGATTCAGCATCTTTGTCGTGATCGTGGCGGCGCTCAACCTGGTGTTGGATTTCGACTTCATCGAGCGCGGCGCTCAGGCCGGCGTGCCGAAGTACATGGAGTGGTACGCGGCATTCGGACTGATGGTCACGCTGATCTGGCTGTATATCGAAATTCTCCGGCTGCTCTCCAAGCTGCGCAGCCGGCGGTAGGTTCGGGATGGCCAACGGCGAACAGAACAGCAACCCGCCGTCGGGTCTTCAGCACAGCGCGAGCCAGCGTTCGGGCCTGGGCTGCATGATCGCTGTCGCTCTCGCGTTCATCGCGGCGCTGGCTGCCATCGCGTGCCTCTTGCACCGGGAGCTGGCCCGTCGCGATGCGGCGGATTCCGGCCCAGGCCCGGCCACGCCGGCCGGCGAGGTCGCGGCGCCGGCGGCGCCTCCGCCGGAAGAAGGCCGGCTGCTCAAGGACAAAATCGGGGGCCTGGACTGGCAGCCGGAGCCCACGCCGCCGGAACAGAACCCGGAACAGAAGCAGCGCCAGGAACTGACGCCGCAGGATGCGGTCGAACTCCTGGAGGAACTGACCGGCAGGAAGCTGACTGCCGTGCCCGACGGTCCGCTGCCGTTCCCGGTCGATGCCCCGCCGCCGAGAACGACGCCGACAAAGAACGAACCGGCGGCCGCCCCACGGGCGCCCGCCGGTCCCGTCACGCCGGGCACACAGCCGACGAGCGTTGCCGACACCACGTTCCATGACCGGCTCGACTATTTCTCGCTGCGTCTTCCGGCCGGCTATCGAGCCTATCAGAACACCAGCTCGACGCGCTCGTCCGCGACCTTCTCCTACCACAAGCCAAAGGTGCAGATCGAGCTGCACGCATGGGCCGAAGATGAAGTCTGGAACGGAGACCGCAGGCTGCTCAGGGATCTGGCCGGCACCCGACGCGGCCGGTTCTATCGGCCCCGGGACATGTCGCAGACCTCTTCGGCAGGCACCCACATCGACGGCGCGCCGGCCCACGCGTACGGCTACGCCGGCGTGATCGCCGGCGAACAGCGCTGGATCCAGCGCTACGCGCTGGTCAAAGGCCGTCTGCGAATGACCGTTCAGGTCGAATGCCGCGGCGCGGACGCACGCGCGCTCTTCCACAAGGTGTGCGGGGCGGTCCGCAACTCGCTGCGCGCGACCTACCTGGCGACACGCAAGCCAGGGATCGGGGCCACGCCCGTCACGCCGGTTCCCGCGCGGTCCGAGGCGCGGCCGGCAGGCTGGCAACCGTCGGACGAAGACTGGGCGGCAGCCCGCAAGGCCGTGATCGTCGAGGGCGTGATGAAACGCAAAGGCGTAAATGTCGCGTTTGTCAACGGTCGAATCGTAAAGCAAGGCGACACGCTCACGGTGAACCACGCCGGATACGTCTACCGCTTCAGGGTTCAATCGATCGGCCGGCGCGAAGTCGAGCTGGCGCCCGCGGCAGATGCTGAGTGATGCAGGATAGATAGAGAAGGCCCCGGCAGGCGATCGCTCTTCCTCTCCGTCGATAATCACTTTTCTTCGAACCCCGCACAATATCTCTGCCGGTCGTGCGTATAGAGACAAAGCGCGAAGGCCTTCCTGTATAGCGCGTTGGATCGGAATCACGGGTGCGTGTTCCGGACTCGCAGGGCCCGTCCCACTCCGGGGCCGGGCAAAGCTCAGGGATGCGGACCGCCCTCGACACGGCGGTCCGCAGCAGAGGAGGACTGGCAGATGAAGGCTGTGAGTGCAATCGTGACAGCGGGTATCGTGCTGGGCGTATCTTCAACGTGGGTGGCGGCGGATCCGCCGACCTGTCCGGACGGGCAGGAACCGGTCATCATCTGGGTTGACGACGACGGCGGCTGGGAATGCACCGACCCGATCGATCTGGGCGGCAACGACCAGGTCGATCCCGGCACCGGCGGCGGGAACAACAGCGAACAGGACTGCACGGCGCACGGCGATGGCGACGACGCGCAGTCGAACGCGCACCTGGCGAACCGGCCGACGCGGCTTCGCAACCGGCAGGGCGCACCGGATAACGGGAAGAAATTCCGCAAGAAGTCGGATCGCCCACGCCGTCCGGCCACCCGGCCCAAGCGTCCGAGCCGGCCGCCCAAACGGCGCCGTCGTTAGGATGGCGGCACGCCGTAGGCCCGGCGCAGTACCGCAGGCATTCCTGCCTGCGGCGGCAAAAACGGCCGGGCACACAGGAAGCCGCAGGCAGGAATACCCGCGCGACGGGCGGCCCAGACCAGAGCAGATCTCGGTGCCGTGCGGGGCGAGCGTACAAACCGCAAACACAACATACGCCCGGCGGGCCGTTCGGCCCGTCGGGCGTTTCTTGCTTGACGATCCGGCCCTGTCTGGGCTCTTCTATGCGTGACCGGGGCCCATACGGGTTGGGCGCTTGCGGCGGGTATGGATAGAGATGACATCGGAGCATTGCGACTATTCCTGCGATTCGCTCGACGGCCGATACACGCTCACGGCATGCACCGGCGCCGAAGAGGGCCCCCGCCAGGCGCCGCGCGCCGCGCGCTGGTTCCGAAAACGTGTCTTCGAGCTGCGCGACAACCGGAACGACGCACGGGTCTGGCGCGTCGAATGCCGGAGCAGCACGCCCAAACAGCTCTGGGTTTCGCGCGGAGCCCGGGCCGCGGTGCTCTGCGATGACGAGCTGTTCTTCGTCGGTCCGAAAGGCACGATCTCGGCACGCATCGTGGTGCTCGAGCAGCTCGCCAAGGACCAGGCCTTCAAACTGCACGCGCACCCGACCGAATCCGGACTGGTCTGGGACGAAGCTCCGATCGGTTACTTCTTCGAATGCTCCGGCAAGAACTGCTTCTGCCTGCGCCCGCACTGGGGCACGCGCCTGGTCTTCGACAGCGCGCTGGCCACACCTGTGACCGCCGATGACGCGGCTGCCGAACATGCGCGCGCGGCCGAGGAACGCTGGGCACGCGATCAGCTTGTGCTCGGCCGCGACCGGCTGCGGGAACAGGGCGGCTGCAGCCCGGAATCGGCGATCCGAATCGGACTTGCCAGCGAGTTGGTCTGGCGTGAGGAGTTCCGGACCGCGATCCCTCTGCTGCGCGAAGTCGAAACGTTATGCAAGGTCCCCACTGAATCCGCCGACACGCCGGCGCTGGATCCGAACACCGTGATCTTGTCTCTGCTCGATCCATGCACCACGCGACGCGCGACCCAAGAAGCGCTGCTGCGGCTCGGCGAACAGCCGGTCGGGCGTCCCGTGTACGCGCCGGTCGGCGCCAACGGCGAATTGCTGCCCGCGCCGCCGCGACCGGCGGACTGGCAACGCGCGCTCCGCCAAGTCCGGCCCGGCATGCGGGTACACGATGTGATGCGACTGGCAGGCATGCCGTTCTTTGCCGGCGGGGTCCCGACAGCTTCCGGCGCGGCGCCGCAGGCCGCTGCCGCTGCGGAGCCGACTTGGGAATACGACCTGCTCACGGCCGGCGCCGACCCGGAAACCGTGCGCATCGCATGGGCCAACGGTCAGGTCGCAAACGTCGAGACGCTGCGACCCGCCCCCTGGCTGAACCACCCCTACCGCTCAACCGACTTGCACCGGGACGGCGCGTGTCTTTGCATGACCGGCTTCGCGGCGGGCGGGTTCGGGCCGCGCGACTGACGGCCGGACGCAAGATCCCGGAGCTTCGGCCCGCGCGTCACGCCAATTGTCCGAGTTGCGGAAGGGCGGCCGGAGAGAAGCTGGCCGAAAAAGATCGCACAGAGCACAAAGCGAGAAAACCCATGAGTCGCAGGTCCGGATTGTCCCGGCCCGTACGCGGTGCCGGCGTGTTCGCGTTTGCCGCGTGTTTGCTCACCATCGGACACGCGGCCCGGGCTGCACCGCAATGGCGCGAATGGCGGGGGACCGGGGCAGATCCCGGCAAACGGCGGGCCCTCATCGCGCGCACCCGCCGGGCGGACCGGGTCTCGCTGCGGGCGTTGACGCGGGGCGCGTACTTCGAACGCCGCCGCCTGAAGGATGGCCGGATCTACGATTGCCTGTGGGCGGCAGGCGCCGCGCGCTGCGCGCCGGGCCAGCCGGATCTGCCGGTGCTTTCGCGGTGGGTCGCAATTCCGAACGGGGTCGAAGCACGTCTGGCGGTTCGGGCAGGCGCGCGCGTCGCACTCGGCCGCTTCGATATCGGACCCGTCCAGCAGCTCGACCCGGAAAGCGGCCGGACCCGACCGTTCGTCCGCGATGCGGCGACCTTTACCACGGACGCGCCATACCCGGGCGTCTTCGCTCGGATCGACCGAATCGTCAACGCGCGCGCGCATCGGCTCGCCCTGGTCGTATGCTGCCCCTACCAGTACAACCCGGTCACACGTGAACTCGACGTGTATCCCGAGCTCGAGGCAGACCTGCGCTTCGTCGGGCAACCACGGGCGTGCCCAAAGCGATTACGCAGTCCCGCTGCCGACCGGATCCTGATGCGAACGGACCCATCGGCGGACGGGCTCGGATCGGAATCAGGCCCCGCCATCGCAGGCGAACAAACGCCCGGCGGCGAGTGGGGCGAGTCGGGCGCGCCGTTCGGCGGCACGACGAACGAGGCGGAATTCCTGATCATCTGCGCGCCCGCCTTCGAACCGGCAGCCGAGACGCTGGCCGCATGGCGCATGCGGCGCGGCGTCAAAACGCTCGTGGCGACGACCGCGGAGACCGGCACAAGCACCAACGCGATCCGCGCCTATATCCGCAACGCCTACACGAATTGGGCGGTGCCACCGAGCTACTGCCTGCTTATCGGCGATGTGGCAAGAATCCCGACCTTCCTCGACCCGTTCGCGACCGACCTCTACTACTCGGATATGGACGAACCCACGGACTATACCGCCGATATCACGCTCGGACGCTGGCCCGTCGCCACCAGCACCCAGGCCATGCACTGCGCCGAACGCGTGATCGAATACGAGTCCGTGCGGCTGCCGGACCGGTTCTACACCAACAGCACGCATGCCGGCGCGTTCCAGGACGGCGAACTGGACGACGAGGACCCGCCCGATCACTATGCGAACCGCCGTTTCGCGAAGACCAGCGAGGATCTCTATTGGGGCATGCTCAGCAACGGCATCGCGCCGCGCCGCGTGTACACGACCTATGACGGTTATTCCCACGCGCACGGCTCGATCACGCCTTCGAACTGGACAGCGACCGCACGCTACGTGTTCGAAAACGACGGGCCGGGCGGGCTGCCGATCCCGTCGTATCTGCTGAAACCGACCTTCCCCTGGGACGGCGACGGCGCAGAGATCCGCGCGGCGATCAACGCCGGCACCTTCCTGGTCACACACCGAGACCATGCCGGCTACGACAACTGGACGGCGCCCTCATTCAACAAAGTCGACGTGAACACATTGTCGAACGGTGCGGCACGGCCCGTCGTCTTTTCCGTTAACTGTCTGGCTGGAAAATTCAACGCTGCCGCCGATTGTCTGTGCGAATCGTTTCTGCTGCACCCAACCGGCGGTGCGATCGGCTGTATCGGCTCGACCGAAGAGAGTTTCTCGGGCATCAACGACCGGCTGACGCTCGGCTGGATGGACACGATCTGGCCCAATTTCCTGAACGACATCGGCATCGCGCACACGTCCGGACCGGCCCTGTACCGGATGGGCGACGTGTTCAATTCGGGCAAGCTCTACATGATGGAACATTATCCCGGCGACCCGGACATGGAGACGGCAGTCAAAGAGTTCCATTGGCTGGGCGACCCGATGCTGGAGATCTGGACGGGCATACCCGGCGATCTGGTCGTATCGAACCCGACCGCGATCGCGCTGTCGACGACCTCGCTGGTCGTGCAGGTCGACCGGGACGGCGCAACGGTTGCCTGCGTGTTCGACGCGACGATTGTGGGCACGGCTGTCTCGACCGCCGGTACGGCGAACGTGGCGATCTCGGCCGACGCGCTGAGCCATGTCGGCGACTTGTGGGTGACGGTAACGAAACACGATTACCTGCCTGTTTGCCGCACCACGCTTGTCTCACGGATCGGTATGGATCATTTCGTCGCGGCCACCGGCAGCGACACCGCGCCCTACACGAACTGGGCAACCGCGGCGCACATCGTACAGGACGCGATCGACGCGGCCGTCGCCGGCGATTTCGTTTGGGTCACGAACGGCGTGTATGAGACCGGCGGTCGAACGGGCGGCACCGGCACGCTGACGAACCGCGTCATGATCGACAAAGCGATCCGGGTTCGCAGTGTGAACGGCCGCGCCGTCACGAAACTGCGCGGCAAGGGCACCTATGGGCGCAGTGCGACACGGTGCGCCTATCTCTCCGACGGGACGCTCGAGGGCTTCACGCTCTATAACGGCTACACGCGCGCGGGCGACCTCGATTGGTTCCCGGACAGATCCGGCGGCGGTGCGCTGCTGAACGAGGGAGGCCAGATCTCGAACTGCCTAATCCGGCTGTGCAACGCGATCCAGTTCGGCGGCGGGCTTGCCTTCAAGGGCGGCGGCACCGTGCTCGACTCGACGGTTGTGAGCAACCTGAACATGGGTACCCAGCTCGGGGGTGGCGGGGCCCTGCTCTACCAGGGCGGCGCGATCTCCAACAGCCTCATCCTGCAGAACGAGTCCTGGGGCCACGGCGGCGGGGTTTCGTTCCGGTTCGGCGGCGGGGTGCTCGCCGATTCGCGGGTCGCGGACAACTACTCGCACAGCTACGGCGGCGGGATCGACTGCTATCAGGGCGGGCTCGTCGACCGCTGCGTCGTCGTCTCGAATAGCGCCGGCTCCGGCGGCGGCGGCGCACTCCTGACCGATGGCGGCACGATCCAGAACTCGCTGGTCATCACCAATACGACCGGCGGATTCGGCGGCGGCCTGTATTGCTATTACGGCGGCACGATCCGCAATGCCACGGTCTGCCACAATCTCGCCGGCGGCGGCGCAGCCTACGGCGGCGGCGTCCGCTGCCATGAGGGTGGCAGCCTGTACAACACGATCATCTACCACAACTTCGCGGCAACACAGCCGAACGTGACGAACAGCGGATCGGGCATCACATACCGCTATTGCAGCACGCCGGAGATCGCGGATCTGCCCGACGGCACGGGCTGCACGACGGCCGAGCCCGACTTCGTCGATCCCCCCGCGCACGACTATCGCCAGGCGCCGGGCTCGCCCTGCGCGGACATCGGCGAGAACGCGGAAACCGGCGGCACGCTCGATCTGGCTCGCTATCCGCGTGTCTTGCTCGGCGCCGTCGATCTCGGCGCCTATGAATCGATCTACGGCGCGCTCGACCCGTTCCTGAGCATCACGCAGTACCCGGCACTGGTCGACTATGACGTGGCGAGCTGCGTCCTGCGCGGCACGAACAACGTGCATGTGGTGGGCACGATGAGCGTGACGAACCAGACCACGGGCAGCAACCTGACGTTCGGTGCTGCGCTCGCATGGACGACACCCTCGCTCTCGGTCGCGTACGGAACCAACACCTTCGTCGTGCGCGGCAGCAACTATGTGGGTGCGACGGTCTCCGACACGATTCTGGTGCGCCGCGAGACGTTCGACGAGGTGCAGCCGTTCCTGGCGATCACGAACGAGACGCCGGGCTACATCGACTACAGCGAAACGACCGCACTCGTGCGCGGCACGAACAACGCCCATATCAGCGGGAACATGGGCTGGATCCTCGCCAGCATGCCGACCGCCACGAACTGGTTCGGCCGCGCGGGCACGTCGTGGCAGGCGACCGTTACGGGCCTGACGCCCGGCTCGAACCACGTCACGGTCGTCGGTACGAACGCCTATGGTCACGGCGCGTCGGATCAGACTGTGATCTGGCGGCTGCCGACCACGAACTACGTATGGTTCGGCGGCAGTCACGCGTTCCCCTACGCATCCTGGTCGGATGCGGCGACGAATATCCAGGCGGCAGTGGATGCCGTTCGCAACGGCGGCCTGGTCTGGGTCACGAACGGCAATTACGCGGTCGGCGGCGTATGTGTGGCTCTGACCAACGCGACACTCACGAACCGGGTCGTGATCTCGCGGCCGATCACGGTCCGCAGTGTGAACGGACGGGACGCGACGTTCATCGCCGGGCAGCCCGATCCCGCGACCGGCACGAACGGGCCGGGCGCGGTCCGGGGCGTGTACATCACCGGCGGCGGCACGCTCTGTGGCTTCACGGTCACGAACGGATACACACATGACATGGCCGGCTCGAGCCACGACCGGTGCGGTGCCGGGGTCTACGCGAACACCGGCAGCGTGAGCGAATGCCGCATCGCCTGGTGCAACGCGCGCAGCAGCGGGGGCGGAGTCAATCTATTGGAGGGCACGCTGCGCGACAGCATCCTCGAAGACAACCGGGGGTGGTGTGGCGCCGGCGTCTACAGTCGGGACGCCGAGATTACGGACTGCACGATCTGGGCCAACACCAGCCACGCCGGCTCGTCGGGCGGCGGGGTGTACGGCTACGGTACAATCATGCTGCGCTGCACGATCGCGGGGAACAACGCCGCCAACAACGCGGGCGGCGTGTGGCTGCGCGAGACGAGCCTGATCGCCGATTGCGTGATATCCAACAACACCTGCGCCGCGGACGGCGGCGGACTCTACCTGCGCGACTCGGCAGCGCTCGGGGATCGCTGCCGGATCCTCGACAACCACGCCGCCAACGAAGGCGGAGGGTTGTACATGCTGAACGGCGCCGAACTCCGCAACAGCCTCTTACGCGGCAACCGCGCGGATGCGCGTGGCGGCGGCGCCGCGATGACTTCCGGTTCCGGGCCGCTTGAGAACTGCACCATCAGCTTCAACACGTCGGGCGAGGAAGGCGGCGGCGTCTACAGCTACGTGTGGGACACGCTGCGCAACTGCATCGTGTACGACAACACGCGCACGGGCAGTGTGGCGGGCGCGAACTGGGCCGCGTCCACCAGCAACTGTATGTTCACCGCCTCCTGCACGACGCCGACGAACGGGCTTGGCTCCGCCGCGCACTGTTTCGAGGCCGAACCGCTGTTCATCAACACGAACGCGGCCGATTTCCGGCTGCACCCGGATTCGCCGTGCATCAACGCCGGCACGAACCTCGACTGGACTGCCGGCTCGTTCGACTTGGCGGGCACGAACCGCGTGATTGCGGGGCGCGTCGACATCGGCGCGTACGAGGCGCTCACGGGCACGGGCTGGCCGTTCGTCGACATCACAAACGGGAACCTGCAAGTCGACTATCCCATAGACGCACTGGCGCTCGGCGGCAGCAACAACAGCTTCACGGTCGGCTCAATGCGCTGGACGAACACGTTGAACGGCGCGGCCGGCACGCAGCCGGCCACGGCGACATGGACGATTCCCGCGGTCCCGCTCGGGGTCGGCAGTAACGTGATCAGCGTCATCGTGACGAATGCGACGGGCGCGGCGTGCGCTGACTGCGTAGGCATCACGCGCCTGGCCGAGGGCGAGGGTGCGCCGTTGCTCACAATCACCAGCGCGGGCGGGCCCGTGCCGTTGTTCACCGAGAACGTGGCCGTGACCGGCACAGCGAATGCGCACGTCATCGGGTCGTTGCGCTGGACAAACGCGGCAAGCGGGTCGACGGGCACCGAGCCGGCCGCCACGAACTGGTCGATTGGCGCGGTGCCGCTGGGCCTCGGCTCGAACCTTGTGAGTGTGACCGGCACGAATGCGTTGGGCGCCGAGACGACGGACAGCGTCTGGTTCTTCCGGCCCGCGTTCCTGACGAACTACGTCTCGCTCGACGGCGACCACGTCGCGCCTTACGTCTCGTGGGCTGACGCAGCGACGAATATCCAAGCCGCCATCGACAGCGCGCCGATCGCCGGGGTCGTGCTTGTCACGAACGGACTCTACGAGCTGGGCGGCGCGCTGATGAACGGCTACACGTTGACGAACCGAGTCGTGGTGACGAACGGGCTCACGGTCCGCAGCGTGAACGGGCCGGCAGTGACCACGATTGTGGGGGCCGGGCCGACCGGCAGCAACGCCGTGCGCGGCGCCGCCGTGCTCGGCGGCGCCGCGCTCTGCGGGTTCACGCTGAGCAACGGCTGGACCGCCGGGGGTACCGGCGAGTTGACCTATGAACGCAGCGGCGGCGGCGCGCTCGTGGACGGCGGCATGCTCTCAAACTGCCTGATCTGCAACAACCACGCCTCGGCACAGGGAGCCGGGCTCTGCCTGATCTCGAGCGGCACGGTGGCCGAATGCGTGATCGACGGCAACACGGCCGGCTTCGCGGGCGGCGGCGCCTGTCTGATGGCAGGTCGAATGGCGCGCTGCACGGTCCGGAACAATGCGGTCTCCGGCGCATTCTGCAGCGGCGGCGGTGTCTATCTTTCCTGGGGCGGCGGGATCGAGAACTGCGTGGTGTACGGCAACACCGCCGACGGCAGTGCAGGCGGCGTCTATGCCGAGGGCTGCGACCCGATCGTGAACTGCACGATCTGCGGGAATTCCGCCACAAACCCGTTCGGCCAGGCTGGCGGGCTCATTTTCAACATGGTCACGATTACGAACACGATAATTTACCACAACGTATCCGCGACAGATTCGAACTGGTTCACGTTCGGGATCGGCGACACCTTGGCCTCGTGCTGCACGGCGCCCACGAATTTCTGGGCGCAGTTCCTCGACTGCACAACCGACGATCCGCAGCTTGTCGATCTCGGCGCCGGCGATCTGCGGCTATCGCTCGGCTCGCCCTGTATCGACACCGGCGCGGCGGCAGCGCCCGACCAGGATCGCGACGGCGTGCCCCGCCCGCTGGACGGCGACACGAACGGCGTGGCACTGCCGGACATGGGTGCCTACGAATTCGGGCACCCGGCCTGGGACACCGACGGCGACGGCTTGAGCGACGGGCACGAAATCGTTGCGGGCACGGACCCGCTGTCCACATCGTCGGTCTTTGAAATCCTCGCGTTCGCGGGCGTGGCGCCGGACGGAACGGTCACCATGCGCTGGTCCAGCGTGGCCGGCCGCACCTACGCGATCGGGCGCACCAATGACCTGACGGCAGGATTCGGCGCCCCGATCAAGACGAACATCGTTGCCACCCCGCCCGAGAACGAAGACACGGACACGCCGCCCTCCGCCGACGGGCCCTGGTTCTACCGGATCGAAGTCAATCTGTAAGCCGCATGGGGACGGATACGACCACTCCCTGAAGGGGGGAAAACGACAAGCGCAAAGGCCTATGGGTAATCAGGAGAAGAGAAATGCCACTCAAAGCGATTGTAGTGGACGACGAGCAGCTGATCAGGGAACTGCTCCGCCATGTCCTCGAAATACGCGGCTACAAGGTCATGACCTACGCGCAGCCGGATCTGTGCCCGTTCTACGACGAGGCGGAATGTCCCTGCCCCGACGCGGCGCGATGCGCGGACCTGTTGATCACCGACGTGAATATGCCGGGCTGCACCGGAATCGAGTTCGTCGAACGTTTGATCCGGGCGGACTGCAAAATCCCGAACATCGCGATCATGTCCGGGTCCTGGACGGTGACGGAACGGACCCGCGCCGAGGCTACGGGTTGTGCAATTTTCGAGAAGCCGCTGCGGATGAGCGACCTGGAGGCCTGGCTCGAAAGCTGCGAGCAGCGCATGCGCGCTGACTCTTTGGTCACCAGTCACTAGCCATTCGTCAGCGGTCATTGGTCTTTCGTTACTGGTAACTGGTCGTTGGGAACCAATCGCGAATGACCAATGAGCGATGACTAGCCCCCCGCGCGCGACGGACACCAAAAGCATTGCTTCCCATGAAAACGTGCGCTACAGTCACTTGAGTTTCCGGCCACGTCAGAGCGGACAGATTCAGCCGGGGGAGCGAGATGACAGAAGACGCCAAGAAGAAGACATCAAAAATCACGCCGGACGACATCGTCTTCACCTGCATGAATTGCGGCAAGAGCCTTGTGATCGATGCGCGCGGCGCAGGTTACGAGGTCAAGTGCCCGGATTGCGGAGCGAACTTGCGCGTGCCGAGCCCGGACGGGGAAGGCCCAGCCATCCCGGAAGAGGCGACCAAGGCCGAACTGCGCGAGGCGCTGGCCGAAGCCTATCGGCATATCGGGGAACTAAAGAAACTCATCCGGGAGATGGAAGAGAGCCGGGCGCCGCTGGAAAAAGAACATGCGGAAAATGTGATGCGTGTAAGGATGGCGCTAACCGACATCACGGAAATCCACAAGGCGGCCGAAGACATCAAGAGCCTGCTCGAAGCATCACCGGGCGAACTGATGAAGCGAAGCCGGGAAAGATAGGCGGGAGCAAGCCGACAACCCGACAGCAGACCGGGCGGACGCCCACACATCGCGGTCCCGTGAACGCCAGGCTTCCATATGCACAGGAAATGAGGGAGTTTGCGCCGGTCTATCTGGTATTGGCCTTGCGCAATCTGCGTATGATTCGTAATTCCGCATACACTCCCGTATCCTTTCTCCTACAATTCCCACGGGTGCGCCACCCGAAAGGCGGTCGCGATTCGCGATCATCTCTTTTGGGCCGAAGCGTCAAGAGATGACGACGAGCACCCGATCGCAAAAGCGATCTCGCGGGACGAAGCAGGCTGGATGCGCGGGGCTCGGCACGAAACAGCAGAGGCAAGTCATGAAGCGAATTGTAATCCTGACCGGCTCAGAGCGGCGGCACGAGTTCTTTCGCAGATACGTGGCTCTGTCTGACGAGATAGAAGTGATCCAGAGCTATTGCGAAGGGCAGGAGAAAAGCCTGCGCACGCTCGTTGAAAGGGATGAGATCGCCGACGATCTCAGGTTGCAGCACCTCGCAGCAAGAGAACAGGCAGAACAGGACTTCTTCGAACTGTTCTGCGAGACGACCCCTGATAATGCGTCCCCAGTCCATCTGCCGAAAGGCCAGATCAATTCTGCCGCATACACCGAACGGATCAGACATGCGCAGCCGGATCTGCTGGTCGCCTACGGCTGCTCCATCATCAAAGAACCGCTCTTGAGCGCTTTTGGCGGGCGCTTCCTGAACGTGCACCTGGGACTGTCGCCATACTATCGCGGGTCCGGCACGAATTACTGGCCGCTGGTCAACGGCGAGCCCGAATATGTGGGCGCCACCTTCATGTATATCGATGCAGGGATCGACACGGGCGAGATCATCCATCAGGTCCGGGCAACCTGCGCGTGGGGCGATACCCCGTCACAGATCGGGAACCGGCTCATCGTCGAGATGACGCGCGTGTATCGGCACCTCATAACCCATTTCGACGGGCTCGAAAGAATGCCGCAACTGCCGAACCCGTCAAACGAGAGAGTCTACAAGAGGAAAGACTACACGGAAGAGTCCGTACGGACGTTGTACCGGAACTTCAAGGGCGATCTGATCGCAAGATACTTGAGCGAACAAGCGGAACGCTGTTCGCGAGTCCCGATCATTCGCAATCCCGGCCTGGAGCCGGAGGCGTGAAGGCCGTCATGTACCATTACGTGAGGCGTGACGATCCGGAACTGCCGTATTTCCGGCACCTGCACGTCGAGGATTTCGCGAAGCAACTGGAGTATTTCGGAAACGAGTTCGGGTTTGTCGGCAAGGCAGAGTTCCGGGCCGCCTTGACATCGCACGTGCCGGCCGACGGCGTTGTCTTGACCTTTGACGACGGGTTCAAAGACCATCATCGCGATGTGTTGCCACTGCTCACCAAGCGCGGTCTATGGGGCATCTTCTATGTGGTGACATCGCCCTACCGCACAGGCAGACTCATTGACGTGCATCGCATCCACATGCTGATCGGCAAGTACGGCGGCGAAACGATCGCGAAGGCCATGCAACGGATCGTGGACCGAAACATGCTCTCGCATGAGCATGTCAAAGAGTTTCACACCGAGACGTACGACAAGCAGAACAATGATTCGAGCACCAACTATGTGAAGCGCGTTCTCAACTACTTCATCGACTACAAGCACAGGCGGCACGTCATCGACCGGCTGATGTGCGTGTTCTTCCCGAATGAAGACGAACTGATCGCCGACTTCTACATGACAGACCGCGAACTTCTCGAGATGCACGCCAACGGGATGGTGCTCGGCAGCCATACCGTGAACCATCCGGTGCTGAGCAAACTCGCGGTGGAAGACCAGGAGAAGGAGATCCGAGAGTCTTTTGATCTGCTCGAATCGGTCATCGGGAAGACCGCCATGAAGACGTTCTCTTACCCCTACGGCGGATTCCACACGTTCACGTCCGAGACAGAGAAGATTCTCACCGAAAACGGATGTCTCTTCTCGTTCAACGTGGAGTCAAGGGACATCGGCCAGCAAGACCTCAACCGAAGACAGGCGTTGCCCCGCTACGACTGTAACGAGTTCCCCTTCGGGTCGTTCAGAGAGAAAGCCCCGTAGGCGTACGCGCTGACGCCGAGCCTTGTGAGTCCGCTCAAGTACTGCAGCCGTTCCCGGCTACCCCCATGCCAGCCGCTCCGCGGCACGGATCCCCTCGCCGATATAGAACAGCCAGTTCTCGATCTCCACAGGGCTCGGATCGTGGTTCTCGTTGTAGGCCGCCGAAGTGCACAGAATCATGGGCCGCCCCTGCCCCGCTCGGAGTGCGGCATCGATCTTCTCGCGCAGCTCGTCCTTGCCGGCGCGCATGATGTCGTGGGTTTCGATGTTCCCCTCCAGCGCCATCGGACCGCCGGCCAGCCGCGCGAAGGCTTCATCCAGGCTGACGTCTCCCATCGGCGGCGGCTCGAGCGGATTCAACACGTCCACGCCCATCTCCGCGAACCGTTCGAGGACCGGGCCCATCTTGCCGTGGCAGTGCACCCAGACCCGGCCGCCGCCGTCGTGGATCAGGTCGATCAACGGCTTGTCGATATCATAAACGAATTTCTCGAAACCGGCCGGCGAGAGCAGCGGCGGAATAAACAGCTCCGGCCCGCACCAACCGAACAGACGGACCCCGGCGGCCAGCGCCTGCTTCGCATGCGCCCGTATGCGCTCGGCAAACGTCCGGATCGCACCAAGCAACACATCTTCGGAACTCAGGCTCCACAGCGCGAAGTTCTCCGAACCAATCATCTGCTGCAGCGCGTAGGCCGCGTGATCCAGCATGAACAGCGTTACGCCGGCGTCGCCCAGCTCGGCGTCAGCTCGCCAATAACGCGCAGGGTCCAACGGATAGGGCGCGTAAGGCATCGAGAGCAGTCTGCCCACATCCGCGGGCTCCTTGAGTGGGTACTCCATCTGGTAGCCGGGCCCAAACGGAAGACGCCCGCGATGCACGCCACGAAGCATGCCCCGCGGCGTCTCGTAGTCCGTGACGGTCAACTCCCATTCCGGACGATCGGTCGCCATCCTGCTCTTGTGACAGCGCGCCGCCGCATGCACCCCGGCATACGCACAAAAGGGAGACGTGTGTTGCACCACCAGATCGCTCTGCGCCAATGCCGCGCGATGTACCGCCGCAAAAGCCGGATGCCTGTCCGCGGCCGGTTTCAAGCCGGCGTCCCACACTTTTACCGGCGTGCGATCCGGCACGCGGCCCTCGAAAACACACAAAAGACGCTCGCGCCGGGTCATCGTCCGCGTCCGGGTCGAGGGCCGGGAGATGGTTGAGGGTTCACAGTTCATTGTTCGTGCTCCTGGAACATACGTGTCCAAAAGATTCTCTTGCCCGCGAATTACGCGAATGGCCGCGAAGTAGAGATCCTTTCGCGTCCTTTGACGTGTCCAGCGGGCCAAAGACACTGCTGGATGCTAGCGTACGAGCCGTCTGCCGTCTTCCGCAAACCGGCGCATTTTCATTCGCAATTCGGCTCACACTATTGTATTCTTCTTGCCAAGATTCAACGGAAAATCAGGTACGTTCCGTTAGAGAGGTTAGCAATATGAAAGAAGAATACGCGATAGAGGATCTGTCTCTGCTGGACGTAGCCTGCCCGATCGAACGGCTTGTCGGGGTCTGGCTGTTCGAGCGGCGGCCGGACCGCGGGTATTCCTGGACGTATTCCACACCGGGCCATCTGTTGCACTTGGTGTTGAGAGGCTGTTACGGACTCCGGACCGACGGTCGGGAATACGGGGTAAAGGCCGGCGACATCATCTACTATCATGAGAGCGAGAAGGTGGAATGGTTGGGCAACGAGGTGCCGGTCTCGTTCTACGCCATAGGTTTCAGCGCGCCGTCGCTCGCGCCGCTATCGATGGGCCGCCGCGTCTTCCCGGCGCCTTCGGGCACGCGCGCGGTTTTTGACTCGCTATACGATGCGTCGTTGGATCCGTCCGGGTCTCGCCGAGGACTCACGATGTATGCGCGTCTGAGCTCCCTGGTACTGCTGCTTTGGCGGGACGAACCGGCACCGGACGCACTCGCTGCGGCTGCGGGCGTATGGCGGGAGCTGGAACGACGGGTTCGCGAGCGTCGCCTGTATCGTGCGACGCTGGCGCAACTCTGTGCGATCGCCCACCGGAGCCGCGCCTCATTGGTGCGGGACTGTCGCCGTGCGACGGGCATGAGCCCGCAGAAGCGGCTACGCGCGATACGCATGGCGGAAGCACAGGGGTTGTGTCGCTATTCCATGCTGAACGTGACACAGATCGCGGAATATCTGGGCTATCCGCGCCTGCACGAATTCTCGCGGGAGTTCTCGCGCTATTTCGGGGAGCCGCCCAGCCGGTTGCTCAGCCGGCGTACAGCCGATCGAACGTCTGCTGCGCGATAACGAGCGCGGCCCGCATCATATCCTCGGCCTTGGCGGTCTCACGCGCGGCCAAGTGCGCGACCAGCTGCTCGTTGTCCAGCTGGGCGGCGGCCTGAGCGCAGGCCTCCCAGCTCAGCACGCTGCGCACGACGCGATCGGCGGCCTGCGTCTCGTTGTCGTAGGCGCGCGGCTGCATATCGTGCCCTTTCCAGCGTGCGAACCCGGCTTCGTCGAGCAGCGAGGCGATCGCAATATTCATGCCGTTCACACGCGTACCGTGATCGATATCGAACTTGCCGGGGCCGCCCAGGATGATCCCGTCGTTGTAGCCCTGGCTGTTCAGATGCATGTGCACCACGGCATCGTTATCGAGCTCTTCGACGGTGTCATAGACATGGTCGAGCCCGATCATTTCGGAATGCCCGAACTCCTTGTTCACCCCTTTCTTGGCGCGACTGACCCCGCACTCTTCTTCGAGTTTTCGCCAGAACAGCAGCGCAGAAGCGACGGTCGGCAGCAACATGGCGGGGTGCCCCTCGTTCGGCTTGGGCTCGACGCCGAGGAACAGCGCGCCGCCCTGCTGCTCTTCGTATTTGCAGAGCCCGGCAACGCTCTGCTTCAGATTCTCGTACATCCGGCGAACGCCGACGGAGGCCAGATCGTAGCCGTACGACCCGTTCCACAGCACGAGTGTCGGTGCGAGCCCGGGTTCCGGGTGCCATGCCTTTTTGAGCGGGCCGTAGGCGAGATCAACGGTCCGCGTGCCCAGGGACTCGGCTGCCTCGCGCTCCGCAGCGTCCAGCGAGGCGATGCCGCCATACGCGTTGTGACTGTGCGCGCCGGGCGTGATCATGGCGAGGTAGATCCCCGCGTCACAGAGCGCGTCGGCCACGGCCGCAGCGGTCTGGTCGTTCACTTCCGTGTCGTAGTGTACCTCGAAGCCAAGCACGACATTCTCCGGCATGCGCGGTGCGATCCGGTCCTTGATCAGCGCGATCGTGCCCGGCGTGTCCAAATTCTCCGGGCTCCAGGCGGGCCGCATATCGTCGGGCACGAACCCGCCCTTGCCGGCATTGAACGTCCAACGACAGATCGCGTGCATCGATTTCTTCTCACTCATGATCCCAACTCCTTGCCTCGTTCTGCGAAGGGCTCGAAACAGGCCAACAGACTACTGCGCCTTTCCGCGTATATCAACACTGTTAAGGGCGCAGAGAGGCACATCGCAGCGCAGGCGTGACCAAGGAGATTTCCAACTTTGGCTGCGGCAGCAGGCCGCGACCGGGCTCAGTGCAGCGTGAGCTTATCGACCCAGACGACCTCGCAGGCACCGCGCCCGGTATCGGCCCGGCTCATGGAACTGATCCAGCGGTAGCCCTTCTTTCCGGTCACCTTGACGAGGTACCCGTCGATTTCGACAACGTGCCCGCGACGTATGCGCCAGAGCTGCCAGCCCACGGCAGAGTTGCCCGGGATGATGTGCATGTTGGCGCTCGAGCGGCAGAGCTCCTGTTCCGGGATCGGGAACGATTTGACCCGCCAGAAGTAGAACCGGTTGTATTGGCTGATCTTGATGTCCTTGAGCACCTTGCTGTCGGACATGCGCCCCCACCCCAGCGCCAGATCGAGCGGACTCACGCGCGCATCGCGATCCAGCCAGTAACGACGGGCGCTCAGCACGCGCGCACGAAGCTGGAACCGGGCAAGCGGCCGGACCGCATAGCCCCTGCGGTTGAACGGCGTCCCTACCGTCACGGACGTCTGGCGCGGCGCGGCGGGCGCAACCACGCCGGGCGGCCGCCGGACCGGCCGGCTCAGCCACCACCAGGTCCCGGCCAACAGTGCGAGGAGCAGGATCGGCAGCATCCGTTTCATGAGTGAATAGTGAATAGCGAATAGAGGAGAATGGCAACCGGAAATGTTGGGTTTCGCCTTGCACGAAGCGTGAGGACAGGCCTGCCGGAATTTCGCGTGACGCATGCATGTCACGCCGCTATAATGCGGCGTAACAGCGCGTAGAACGCGCGATGGCTATGAAGAGTACCGGGCGATGGACGAGATCAATTTCTTCTGTAAGTACTGCGACCAGAGCCTGACGGCAGACGCCGACATGGTCGGTCAGCAAATCAAGTGCCCGACCTGCGCGACGCGCCTGCGCGTGCCCCAAAAGTCACAGAAGCGGGAACCCCGCTACTTCCGTCCGAAACAGGTCACGCACCGGATCCGGACCAGTGTGAAGACCGAACGCGTACCGCAGACGCCTTGGTCGGAAGGCGACGCGAACGGCCGCAACGTGTTTATCGCGGGCTTCGACATGCCGTTTCTCGACATGGTAAAGTCCATGCTCCGGCTCTCGCTCGCCGCCATTCCGGGCCTGTTCATCCTGTTCCTGGCCTGGATGCTGTTCCGCGGGATCTTCGACAGTCTTGCCCGGTGAGCAGACTCACAGGGAGCCGGCCAGCTCTCGGGCGTCGGCGATCGCGGCGTTGTGCTTGTCCTTCACCGTCTCTGGCCCGCCCATGAGCGTGGGTTCGACGAGGACCGACCGGATATCGGTGAACCCGACGAATCCGAGAAACGTCTCGACATACTTCTTCTGCAAGTCGAATTCGGAGTCTGCCGGATATTCCCCGCCCCGCGCGTACACGGCTACTGCGGGCTTGCCCGTGACGAGCCCTTTGTAGCCCTGCTCCGGCGTAAACGAGAAGGTGAGGCCGGGCTGCGTGACGACGTCCACGTAGTGTTTCAGACGATAGGGCACGCCGAAATTCCACATCGGCACCGCCAGCACATACAGGTCGGCCGCTTTGAACTCAGCGATCACCTTCTCGATCGCGGTCCAGGCCGTCTTCTCCTCTTCGGAGAGTTCCTGGCCGTGCATGATCTTGTATTTCGCGTCCAGCGCCGGCCCGTCAAAGGCCGGCAAGTCCGCATCGAACAGATTGAGCGTCACGATCTCGGTGCCCGCATGCTTTTCCTTGTAGGTTTCTATGAACGCGTCGGCCACGGCCGTCGAATGCGACCGCGCGCCGCGCGGCGAGGCCTGAATGTATAGCATTGTGCTCATCCCTGCTCCTCCCCATGATGTGTTCGTTGCGTCTACCTGCGACTCCGGCAAATCACCCTTCTGTCGCGCGGGAGCTCGCAGCCTTACAGAAGTGTCGCGTCGGGCTCCGAATGATGCCGGGCAACCCCTGCATATAGGGCAAGATCGCGATCGCGAGCAGCCGCGGCAACGCGCTGCGCGCCACGCGCTTGCGAACCGTCCGGCTCAGCTTCAAAATGTGCCACGCCAGATACGCGAAGAAAGCGAGTGCGAGCGCCGCAAAGCCGCTCAGCCCCGCAGGCTCGGGTTTGACGGGACGTGCCGCGCGGTGCTAGACTCCACACTCTCGGCGACAAGGTTCAAGACAGGTTTTACGCCTGCCGCGCCGTAGCCCGAAGGGCGACGGCGGGACAAGGTTATCTTCCGGGGGGAGGCGACCGACCCATGAGCGCTGTGTTGTTGATGCTGGTCTCGTTTGTCGGATACATCATCGCTTACAATACCTACGGCAAGTTCCTGGCCCGGAAAATCTTCGACTTGCGGCCGGACGCGCCGGTCCCGTCGCGCGAGAAGGAAGACGGGATCGACTTCGTGCCGACCCGCAAGGGCATCATCTTCGGGCATCACTACACCTCGATTGCGGGCACCGGCCCGATCGTCGGGCCGGCGATCGGCATCATCTGGGGCTGGGTCCCGGCCATGCTCTGGGTGTTCGAGGGCTCTATTGTCATGGGCGCGGTCCACGATCTGGGCGCACTCGTCGTCTCGCTGCGTAACGAGGGCCAGTCGATCGCCGAATGCGCATCGAAATATATCGGTCCGCGCGTGAAGTACATTCTGTTCCTGATCATGTTTCTCGGGCTCTTGATCGTGATCGCGATTTTCGGGCTCGTCATCGCGATTGTGTTCAGCATGTATCCGCAGTCCGTGTTCCCCGTCTGGATGGAGATCCCGATCGCGCTGCTGCTCGGCTGGTTGGTCTACAAACGCAGCGCAAACGTGAAACTGGCCACCATCGTCGCGGTTGCGGCCATGTACGTAACGGTGCTGATGGGCCACTTCGAACTGTTCCAGTTCGCGATGCCCGACCTTCTGGGCGTTCGCGACACGACCGCACTGACTCAGGTTCTGCAGGAAGGGCGCCCCATGGCGGAGGGCAGCGCATGGTTTATCCCGGCCACCGGCGTCTGGACCGTGGTCCTGCTGATCTACGCGTTTTTCGCATCCACGCTGCCGGTCACGACGCTGTTGCAGCCGCGCGACTATATCAATGCCTGGCAGCTCTTTATCGCGATGGGCCTGCTCGTGCTGGGCGTACTCGTCGCCGGCCTGTTCGGCGGACTTGAGATCGTGGCGCCGGCCGTGAATTTGCATCCCGCCGGTGCGCCTCCGATCTGGCCGTTCCTGTTCGTCACGATCGCGTGCGGCGCGATCTCGGGGTTCCACGCGCTGGTTTCATCCGGGACCACATCGAAACAGGTTTCGCGAGAGCCCGACGCGCTGATGGTCGGCTACGGGTCCATGCTGCTGGAAGGCGTGCTTGCCACACTGGTGATCATCGCGGTGGCGGCCGGCATCGGGATGGCGTACAAAGCGGGGGACGGCGCGATGCTGACGGGCGCCGAAGCGTGGAAGGAGCACTATGCTTCCTGGGGCGCCTCCTCCGGCCTGCCGCAGAAGCTTGGCGCGATGGTCATCGGTTCGGCGAACATGATCGCAACGATCGGAATCCCGAAAGCGATCGGGATCATCATCATGGGCGTCTTCATCGCGAGTTTCGCCGGCACAACGCTGGACACCGCGACGCGCATCCAGCGCTATGTCGTTACGGAAATCTTCAGGGACCTCCGCATTCCCGCAATGACCAATCGCTATGCGGCAACAGGCTTTGCCGTGATTACGGCCGCGCTGCTCGCGTTCAGCACAGGCGCGGACGGCAAGGGCGCGCTCACGCTGTGGCCGCTGTTCGGCGCCGCGAACCAGCTCCTGGCCGCGCTGGCCCTGCTGGTCGTCACGAACTACCTGAGCCGCAAGGGCGGTCTGAAGCTGCTGTGCACGGGTATCCCGTGCGTGATCATGCTGATCGTCACGATCTGGGCCGTCAGCTTGAACGAAACGAAGTTCGTGAAGGCGGCAGCGGCTGGCGGCGGAGCGAACTGGCTGCTGGCGGTCATCAACGGCGCGATCCTGGTGCTCGCGATCTGGATGATTGTGGAGAGTGTAATCGTGCTGCTCGCACGACGACGGGAATCCTGAACCACGGATGAACACGGATACACACGGATCGAGCGTGCCCTGCCGGTGTTCGTTCGTGCGGGTCCGTACGGGTCCGTGCCTGCCGCGCCGTAGCCCCTCGGGCGAAGGCGGGTCTGTCCGTGTCGGGCGTAGCGGGACTTTCGACAACGCTTTCGACAAGGCTGACGACAACATATTTTCGAAGGAGTGACCGTGAAGGACGTGAGTAGGCGCGGCAAAGAAATCCTGGACATCGAGATTGCGGCGCTTGAGAAAGTGCGCGAGTCGCTCGGGCCCGGGTTCGACGCGGCCGTCGCCCTGATGCAGGATTGTCTCGAACAGGGCGGCAAGATCGTGGTAAGCGGGATCGGCAAGAACCTGCATATCGGCCAAAAGATCTCGGCCACACTCGCGAGCACGGGCGCCACGAGCGTGATGCTCAACCCGGTCCAGGCCCTGCACGGCGATCTCGGGATCGTGCGCGAAGGCGACGTACTGCTGGCCCTGAGCTTCAGCGGAGAATCGGACGAGATCGTCAACGTGGTCCCGCTCATGAAACGGCTCGGCGCGAAGATCGTGACCTTGACCGGCTGCCCGGACAGCGCACTGGCCAAACACAGCGACGTGGTGGTCCCACTCGAAATCGAGCGGGAAGCCTGCCCCTTCAACATGGCGCCCACCGCCAGCACGACCGCCACGCTCGCGGTCGGTGACGCGCTCGCGATCGTGCTGCTCGAAGCGCGCGGGTTCAAGAAGGAGGACTATGCGAAGCTGCACCCTGGCGGCGCAATCGGGCGCGCGCTGCTACTGCGCGTTGCGGACATCATGCGGACCGACAAGCGCGTTGCCTCCGTGGAAAAGGGCGCGACGGTCAACGACGCGATTATCGCCATGACCGGCGCGCGTGCCGGCTCGGCCGCCATCCTGGACGAACAGAAGAAGGTCATCGGAATCTTCACCGACGGCGATCTGCGCAGGCATATCTCCGACGGAATGGACCCGAAGACGACGGCAATCGAAAGCGTGATGACCGCCGCGCCGCTTACGCTGCGCGCCGACCAGCTTGCCGTCGACGCACTGGCGATCTATGAGCAACGCGATATCGACGACCTGCTCGTCGTCGACGAGGCCGGCAGACTGCTCGGCGCCGTCGATATCGTCGACCTGCCCAAACTGAAGATACTCTGAGCCGCGAATGCACGCGAATGAATGCCTATCACGCGCGCATTCGCGTTCATTGGCGGTTGAAAACCTGGTTCCAGAAGGAGCACGCAGATGGAAAAGGCAACACGTATCGAGCTGGAACAGGACGAGATGGCGGTCATGCACGCCGCCTCACGCATCTTTGCCGGATACATTGCGAACGGACAGGTCACGGCCGAAAACGAGAAGGAACTGCTCGGCAAAGCCATCGATCTGGCCGTCACGCTGGCCAAAGAGGTCGATATCCGCGTAAGCGCCGGCAAAGAGGTCCGCTCCACGCTCCGGAACGATCCGAACTACCGGCCGCTCGGGTAATGCCGGGCCATTGGCTGCGGGGCTCTGCCTTCGGAGCCCGAAGGCACGGACGGCAGCGGATCGATGGCTATCGGCTGTAATCGACCGCAATCGATTGCAATCGGTCGTGGCTCACTTGATCTTCTGTTCCGCCAATTTGACGAACCGATGCGCAATGGCCAGGGCCGGGTCGAGCGGCACATCCACGCCCTTCGTGCCCTCCGGGATGTCGACCTTCGGGACCGGCCTCAACTTCTTGCCCTTGAACTGCGGGAGCAGGTCCGCTTCGGCCTCGAGCAGTTCCTGCGTCATCGCCCTGGCCTCGGCCAGGGTGCAGACCGCGGAGGTGAGCGGGTCCATGGCGATCGCCTGCATGACGCGTTCGGGATCCCCCGCCAGCGCCGCTTCGACCGCGAGCTGATGCACGGAGACATTGCTCTGGTTCAGCGCGGCACATTGCGCGGGCAGTGCGCCGACGTTGACCGGGTGCAAGCCGCGCCGGTCCACGAAGATCGGGACCTCGACGCAACTGTCGGTGGGCAGGTTGCCAATGTAGCCGTCGTTCATGACGTTGCCGTTGAGCCGGAAAATCTTGTCCGTCTCCATCGCTTCGAGGATATAGGAGCAATACTCGACGCTGCGCCCCGCGATCGTCGGGGATTCCAACGAAAGATAATCGACGTCCTTGTATTTCGCCGCGTTGCGTTTCGAGCCTTTGTAAGCGACCCCGGACTCGCCGCCGAACGCCGGCTGGTCGCAGTAAAGCGCAAGCGCTTCCGGGCTCTTGCGGAACCACGGCAGGTATTCGGACAGGTGTCCGGTGCTTTCGGTCATGAAATAGCCGAACTGGCGCATGACCTCACAGCGCACCTTCTCGTTGATGTAGTACTCGGGCTTCTCGATCTTCTCGCGCAGGACCGAGCTCAGATCCCGGCCGGTCCGCTTGTCCTTCAGGGCCAGGAACCAACCCATGTGGTTGATGCCGGCGCAGAGGAAATCGATATCCTGTTTCGGCACCTCGACATAGCGGCCGATCAGATCGAGCGTGGTCTGGACACCGTGGCAAAGCCCGATGAACCGGATGTCCGTCGCCCTGCCGAGCGCGAGGCAGTTGATTGCCATCGGGTTCGCGTACTGCAGCATCAGCGCGTCGGGACACAATTCCTGCATGTCGCGCGCAATATCGACCAGCACGGGGATCGTGCGGAGCCCGCGGAAGATGCCGCCGGGCCCGATCGAGTCGCCAATACACTGGTCGACCCCGTACTTGAGCGGGATCTCGTAGTCGTGTCCGAACGCGGCGAGCCCGCCGACCTTGATCATCACGACGACATAGTCGGCGCCGTCCAGGGCGGCACGGCGATCCAAGGTGGCGTGGATTCGGGTAGGCAAGCCGTTCTCCTTGACGACACGCGTCATGAACGCTTCGATCCGGTCCAGTTTCGGCTGGGTCCGGTTCATCAGCCACAGGTCGCAGTCCTTCAAGGCGTCCGTGGCGAGGATATCCATGGACAGCGTCTTGCAGAACACGATGCTGCCCGCTCCGATCATCGCGATTTTCGGCATGGTCCCGTCTCCTCTCGACAAGCGCCCCCTTACGGGGCTCACGACAAACCAACGGCTGTTCGTCGTGAGCGCCGTGCGGCGCGCCGTCCCTCAGACGCACGTCAGGCCCAGGATTCCGACGATGCAGCAGTAGATCCCGAACAACCAGAATTTGCCGGACTTGAGCGTCCTGACCAGCACGAGAATGGCAGCGTACCCGACGACAGCGGCCACGCCCACACCGAGCAGCAGGGCCGGCAACGAAATCGCACCCAGTCCGGTCCGGCCCGCTTCGCACCCCTTCAACAGACACGCCCCAATCAGGCACGGCACGGACAGCAACAGCGAAAATTCGGCCGCCTTGCCGGGCTCGAGCCCCAGATGCCGGGCGGCGACGATCGTGCCACCCGAACGGCTGATCCCGGGCACGAGCGCGACGGCCTGCAGGATGCCGATCACGAATCCGAGCGCCGGGCTCAGCTGCCTGCGCGCATGGCGCAGGCCAAGCAGCGACAGCAGCATCCCACCACTCACGAGCAGCATGCCGCCGACCAGCCCGGGCCGGTCAAACAACGCCTCGAGTCGGGACCGAAACAGCACGACGGCCAGCACGGTCGGTACGGCCCCCAGCACAATGGCCAACGCGAAGCGCTGTTGCCCGGGTTCCCGCAAGACCAATCCGGCAAGTATAGCCGCAATTCGTTTGCGATAGTAGACGAGCACCGCGAGCAACGTGCCGCCGTGCAACGCGACTTCCAGCGTCGCCCCAGGAGATTCGAGCGCGAGCAGACGCTTGGCGAGCACCAGGTGCCCGGAACTGCTGATCGGCAAAAACTCGGTGAGTCCCTGCAGAACCGCGAGTATCAGGATCTTTGTGATCGCGCCCATCAGCCCAGATGTTTTCGGTAGTAGTCCAGGACCTCAGGCGCGCATCCGAAGATGGTGGCAATCAAGGCGACCCGAATCCACATGCCGTTGCGCATCTGACGCCAGTACATGGCACGCGGATCGTGATCGACGTCCACGGCGATCTCCTGCCGTCTCGGGAACGGATGCATGATGATCGCATGCGCCCCGAGCTTCTGCAGGTGCTGCACCTTGAAATGGTATTTGGAAATGTCGATCTTCTGGCTCTGGCCCGGATGCGCGTCGTACTCGTCCTGCACGCGCGTCATGTAGATCGCGTCCGCTTTCGCGATACAACCCTCGAAATCGTCGCTCAACGCAAACGCAACCTTTGCCTGCTTGAGGATGGCCTGCGTATCCGCTTTGAGCTGGAACTCCGCCGGTGCAACGAAGTACTGCGTGACGTCATCGAACTGCGTCAGCAGGATCGCCAGCGAACGCACCGTCCGGCCACGCTTCAAGTCGCCGACAAACATGATGCTCTTGCCGTCGACCCCGCCCAGGTGCTCGAAACTGCGCTCGAGCGTGTAGATGTCGAGCAGCGCCTGGGTCGGGTGCTGGTCCTGGGCGGAACCGGCGTTGATGATCGGAATCGGCCGCTCAGAATTGGAAAGTACCCAAGCCATCTTCTCGGCCAGTCCGCTGATCTTCGAACGCATGATGATCATGTCGAAATAGGAGCTGAACGTGCGGACCGAATCCTCCTGCGACTCGCCTTTGCGCTCGCTGGACGTGTCGGGGTCCCGCACGTCCGCCGTGCTCATGCCCAGTATCTTGCACGCGGCCTGAAACGAAAGATAGGTGCGCGAACTCGGCTGCGTGAAGTAAAACATCGCGCGCTTGTGACAGAGCAGTCCCTGCAGAAACTGCATGCCCTCCTTGCTCTTGGCAATGCGCCGGATGCCCGTGGCCAAGTCGCAAAGCGTATCGAGCGAAGCACGGTCGAACTGCTGGGCCAGCAACGCATGGAACACGCGGCCGTCCTCATTGAAGTACGGCGCCCGCTCTTGCGGCGCGAGCGCCTCGAAATTTTCCCTCGATATGTCGACGAGTCGGCTCTTGTCCGTCATGCCCCTTCTCCGGTGTCATCTTCCATTATTCACTGCAATGATGTCGTGCCCGTCAAACGTTGTTCACTGGCAAATGACCTGCGACGAATGACCTGTGACCACTTCCCCTCGCAGGCGATCAAAGGAGCGTCGCGACCATCAAAGCCTTTGCCGTGTGCATTCGGTTTTCCGCCTGATCGAAGACCCGCGAGAACGGGGCCTCGAAGACATCATCGGTCACTTCGAGTGCACCAATTTCCTTGGTAATCTCCGTGTACTTGTCGTGGAATGCGGGCAGACAGTGCAGGAAGATGACTTTCCCCTCCTCGAGATGCCCGGTGCCGCGCATCAACTCCATGGTGACCTGATACGGGCGTAACAGGTCGACGCGCTCCTGAAAGACCGCCTCTTCACCCATCGAAACCCAGACATCGGTATAGACGGCATTGGCGCCCTCAACAGCGGCCTTGGGCTCGCGCTCTATGCGCACGCTGCCTCCCGTATCCCGCGCGAGCCGCGAAGCCGCCTCGACGAGTTCAAGATCCGGCGAGAGCTCTTTCGGCGTGCAGTTCACGAAGTGCACGCCCACCTTTGCCGCGCCGAGCATCAGGGAATTGGCCACATTGTTGCGACCGTCTCCAACATAAACGATCTTGAGATCCCTGAGTTCGCCGAAACACTCCTGGACCGTGAACAGGTCCGCCACCGTCTGTGTCGGATGCTCCCTGTCGGACAGCCCGTTCCAGACAGGCACACCGGCGTATTTTGCCAGCAGCTCCGCGGTCTCGTGCAGATACCCGCGAAACAGGATGCCGTCGTACATCCGGCCGAGCACGCGTGCGGTGTCCGCAATGGACTCCTTCTTCCCCAGATGCATGTCGGTCGCGCGCATGAACGTGACATTCGCGCCCTCGTCCTCGGCCGCGACCGTGAACGCCGCACGCGTGCGCGTGGAAACCTTCTCGAAGAGCAACGCGATATTGCTGCGTTCCAGACGATTCCCGCGCACACCGTGTTGCCGTTCCCGCTTCAGTTGAGCCGACAGATTCAACAGGTATTGCAGTTCCGCCGCCGACAGTTCCTGCACCGTCAGCAGGCTCCTGCCGGTCAGGCTGACATCCGCGTTCTCGCTTGGGGATCCTTTCACCACTGTCCCTCCGCATTGAGACGTCAAATCCGCATGCTATCAGCAAACCCGCACCACGGCAAGCGGCGGAATCCGTGCGGTGTGCTTGTGATACGAAGAAGCAACCCCTCCTTCGCCCGCAGGCTACGGAGGGCGCGCAGGAAAAGGCTGGTGTCGTGCGGGCATGGCGTCAATCGCGGCGAGGCCCTGCCGGGCCGCCGCCGAATCCGGCAGGATCTCGAGGGCGTGCAGGTAGTGGATTCTTGCCTCGCGAAGCCGCCCCATCTGCAGGAGCAGTGTTCCGATGTTGCAGTGTGTGCCGGCATCCCGCGGGTCGGCGCGGAGCGCGGCAGAAAAATGCCGAAGCGCGGCTTCATGCCGGCCCTCCTTCGCCAGCACGAGCGCGACATTGTTGTTCGCCTGCGGACTGAAAGGATTGGCGCAAAGCGCTGCACTGTAGTGGGCAAGCGCCTCCAGATGATAGCCCATGTCCGCGTAAGCGTTCGCGAGATTGTAGTTCGCGCTGTAGTCGGACGCGTTCGTCTGGAGCGCTCTTGAATAGTGGGCAAGCGCCTCGTCAAATCGGCCCTGCTCCGCGAGTGCGAGTCCGAGGTTGCTGTTGGCCTTCACGTCGCCCGGTTCTTCGGCCAAGGCCCTGCGATAATAGGTGCAGGCTTCCTCGGTTCTGCCGGCCACGCTCAGGGCGCCGCCCATGTTGGTGAGCGCCGTCACATCGCGCGGATTGCGGGCCAACGCGGCGCGATAGTGCGCCATGGCCTCGGCCAGACGGCCCTGTGCGAAATGGAGCAGGCCGAGGTTCACGTGGGCCACGGTGCTGCGCGGGTTCCGCTCTGCGACATACGCGAACAGCCTCTCGTTGTCCCGCCATTTCCGGGTCTGCAGGGCGCTGAGCAACCCGAGACAAGCGATCGCACCGCCCCAGATCCAGACGGTGCGCGGCCTGTCCCCGCGTTCAGCCAACCAGCACGCGAGCGCGACGGCGGGGCCCAGCAGCGCCAGATACGCGTAGCGGTCGGCGACGGTCGAGATATCCTGGAACCCGAACGGAACGAATCCGGCCACCGGCAGAACGGCGGCGACAAAGACAACGGTCGCACCCCATAGCCAAGGCCATCGAACGCGCCGCCGCCAGGCGAGTGCGGCCAAACCGGCAGGCACCGCCGCCGTGAAATACGCCCAGCGTTGCGAGAGCAGCCAAGCCGGTGCCCGGCCATAGTCGGGCAGCAGACGGACAGGCAGCACGAGTTTGTAGAGGTAGAACGCGATGCTGTCGGCAGCCACGACCGGTCGCAACGCGAACGGGGTCACGAACCGCACGAGCGTATCGGGTTGTATGCGCTTGGTCACGACCACCCAGCCGAGAGCAACGGCCAGCCAGCCCAGAAGCACGGCCTGCCGCCGCAGCCAACTCACCGCCCGGTCCTCCGGCCGAGCCGCCGCGGCGGTCGGCCGCCTCAGAAGGCAGGCGAGCGCCCAGGCGATCACGGGCAGAGCGACCGCCGAGGGCTTGCTCAACAAGGCAAACACGAATGCGCCGGTCGCGGCGCAGGCGCGCGACCACCTGTGTCTGTATCGAGAGCCGGCATGCGGGGCGCCTGCAGCGAACGGCAGATACAGGTCGATCGCCAGCAGACAGAACAGGCCCGCAAGCAGATCCTTCATCCCCGTGACCCACGCCACGGATTCGACCTGCAACGGATGCAACGCAAAAAACAGTGCGCCGAGCACCGGCCCCATCGACGGGGCGGCGCGCCGCGACCCGGCACAGAGCCGGCGCAGAATCGAGAAAACCAGCAGCGCATTGAGCGCGTGCAGCAGGATATTGGCCGCGTGAAAGACGCGCGAGTCCGGAACCGGCCGCGCCGTCAACGGATCGGTGCGATGGCCCGGGATAGAAAGAAGCCACCACGCCGAGTAGGTTGCCGGAATGTAGAGGCTCTCGTAGGGCGCGCGCCAGAATCGGGCCAGCCCGTCAAGCGAGGGCGGGGTCAAATGCGGATTGCCGGAAATGTTCGCGACATCGTCCCAGACGAACTCGTGCGTGAGCGAGCCCGCAAACACCGCGAGCACGACGCCGGCGAGAAGAAGAGCGGAAACGGTCGGTCTGGCCATGGCTGGAAGTTCCGAGGAGACTCGGTCGGGACGATTCAGTCCTGTTCTTCTCGCTTCTTCTTCTTCTTCGACTTCAGGACCTGCTCAATCTCGGTCATCATCTCCGCGTAGCATTCGTCGCAGTAGGTGTGCGTCATTGCCTCGATCGGGCCGGGCCGTACCTCGAGGAACTTGTGGCATTTGCTGCAGACGACATACATGAGCGAGGCATCGCCGGCGTCGCCCTTCTCGGATGCGTCGGTCTGTTGCTCCGCGTCGGCAGCACCTTTCGGTTCTTCCGTCTCGTCCGCGGCGCCCGTGGGCTTGTCGTTCGGATCCGGCATCGGGTTGTCCTGTCAGGGGATTGTTGTGTTTCTTCCAGAATATTAACGTGATTCACGGAAAAAGCAATCGAATTGAGGCGAGCACGGCCAGCACCACGACGACCCGCTCGAACGGCTTCTGCGGGATCCGCGGCAGAAGCCGGATCCCGAGAAAAGCGCCCAACGCGATTACGGGCAGCGTGCACAGATCGAACCGGAGCGTCTCGGCCGTGATCATATGCCGGCGCGCGAAGATCGGGATCTTCGCGCAATTCACGATCAAATAGTACCAGGCACCGGTCCCGATGAACGCGTGTTTCGGCAGGCGCATGCTCAGCAGATAAATGCACATGATCGCACCCGCCGCGTTGCCGACCGTGGTCGCAATACCTGCAAAGACACCGGCCAGCGCGGCAAACCACCATCCTGTCGGGATCTGCTGCTCGGGCAGTCTGCGGCGCACTGCGTCAACGACGAGCAGACTCAGGACCATCCCGCCAAGCGCCGGACGCAGGGTCCGGTCCGTCAGGTGGTCCAGCAGCCAGGCGCCGCCGGCCATTCCGAGCGCCACCCACGGCAGGAGTCTGACCAGGTGTTTCCATTCGGCGTGCCGGTGATAGTAGGAAACCGCAAACAGGTCGCCGAAAATCAGCATCGGCAGCAGCGCGCCGACCGAGCGTTTCGCGGGGAACACGCTGACCATCAGCGGCACAATCAGCACGCCGAGCCCGGGCACACCGGTCTTCGAGAACCCGACAAGCAGAGCGGCGACGGCCCCGCACAACAACGCGCCCGGCGGCAGATCGATCATGCGCTGCAGCATACCGGCGATCGGCCGCAATGTCCATCGACAAGAATGGGCCCAAATCCGCGGGCAAGCGGCCAACGATGAGTTGAAAAAGCGCCAGACCTGCCCTATCATGGCTGCATTCTCGCGGGTGACGTCGCCGCACTGTCGGCGATCCTCCCATCAAGCACGAACTATCTCGCAACGAAGCGAAGGCCCGCCGTAGCCCCCGGCGAAGGCGGGAACCATTTCTCCAAGGGGGGCGTCGCGATGGCCGAGGGCAAATCGCTTAAGCTGGGCGTAAACATCGATCATGTCGCCACGCTGCGGCAGGCGCGCGGCACGACCTATCCTGACCCGCTGGAGGCGTTTGCGTTGTGCGAACAAGCGGGCGCGCACGGGATCACGGTGCATCTGCGCGAAGACCGGCGCCACATCCAGGATCGCGACGTGCGGGAACTGCGGCGTCGTATCTCGACGCGCCTGAACCTCGAAATGGCGAACTGCCCGGAAATCGTCGGGATCGCGCTGGAGGTGAACCCGCACGAAGTCTGTCTTGTTCCGGAAAAGCGAGAAGAACTCACAACCGAAGGCGGCCTGGATGTCGTGGCGCATTTCGAGGAACTCAAGCCGACCGTGCAAGCGCTGAAGAAGGCGGGCATTGCGGTCAGCCTGTTCATCGACCCGGATGCCGCCCAATTGGAGAAAGCGGCTGAGCTCGGCGTGCCCTATGTGGAACTGCACACGGGCACGTACTGCGATGCGGCGGCCGACAGGCTGGCGCGGGAACGGACGCGTCTGATCGAGGGCGCGCGGCACGGGCACGCGCTCGGCTTGAAAATCAACGCCGGGCACGGGATCAACCTGTCGAATATCGACGGGATCCTCGGCATCCCGCACCTGGACACGTTGAACATCGGGCACAGCATCGTCGCGCGCGCGGTGTTCATCGGGCTGAAGGAGGCGGTAGCGGAGATGCGCAGTGCCATGGCGGCATACCAAGGCGGCGAGCCATGAGCGGAGCCGGCGTCCTGGGCACGGGTATCGACCTGGTCGAGAACGAGCGGATGCGCGAAGTGCTCGGCCGCTGGGGCGGCCGCTTCAAGGAGAAAGTCTTTCTGACGCCCGAGCGCGACTACTGCGAACGCAGAGCAGCCCCGTGGCGGCACTACGCGGGCCGGTTCGCGGTCAAGGAGGCGGTCGCCAAGGCGTTTGGAACGGGCATCGAACGGCGGCTGGGCTGGCTGGACATCTGCGTCAAACGCGATCCCGACTCCGGCGCCCCGTTTGTCGTGCTCAGCGAACGCGGCCGAACACTTGCCCGGCGGCTGGGGGCGAAAAACATCTTGATCAGTCTGGCGCATACACGGCATTATGCGGTGGCTCATGCCCTTCTGGTCGCAAACGATTCTTCTGATGTGCGCTGCCGGTCATGAAGATTGTCAAATCAGCTGAGATGCGGGAACTGGACCGCAAGACGATCGAGGAACACGGAATCGCAGGCGCCTTGCTGATGGAGCGGGCGGGTGCGGGCGTCGCGCAGGCTGTCGCGAACCTCGCCAGCATCACCGGCTATGTTCACCCGACGATCCGCCTGATTGCAGGCAAGGGCAACAACGGCGGCGATGCGTTTGTTGCGGCGCGATTGCTGCACGCGCGCGGCTTCGCGGTCGAACTCTTGCTGAGCTGCAAGGCGGAGCAGCTGCAGGGCGACGCAGCGGCGCACTACCAGCGAGCAGTGGAAGCCGGACTGCAGCCTCGCGAGTTGCCGAGTCCGGAAGCCTGGGCCGCGGCGAAGACGGAAGGGGTGTCCGCCGACATCGTGGTCGACGGCATTCTGGGGACCGGAGCCAAAGATGCGCCGCGCGAACCGGCGGCGAGTGCGATCCGCTACATCAACGCGTTCTCGGCGGAATCGCTGGTCGTCGCCATCGATGTGCCGTCCGGCGTAAGCGCGGATTCCGGGGAGACGGCCGGCGAAGCGGTAATGGCGGATTTGACGGTCACGATGGGCCTGCCCAAAGCGGGGCTGATCGAACCGTGCGCCTACGATCATGTCGGCAACCTGGAGGTGGTCGACATCGGGATCCCGCAGCAATTGCTCGATACGGTCGAAGCGCAACGCGCGTTGATCACACGTTCGGACCTGCTGCCCCTGTTCGTGAGGCGTCCGCGGCGCGCGCACAAGGGCTCGTTCGGGCACGGCCTGCTGATCGGCGGTTCGCGGCGCTATCCGGGCGCGATCCTGATGGCGACACAGGCGGCGATCCGCTCAGGCATGGGGCTCGTCACGGTGCTGGTGCCCCGAAGTCTGACCACGGCGGTCTCAACGGTGGCGCCGGAAGCCATCGTGCTTGGGGTCGAGGAAAACGAGGCCGGCAGTATCGGGGCCGGCATCCTGCCCACGTGGCGCCAGACGCTGGCGAACTTCGATGCCGTGTTGCTCGGCCCGGGCATGACCGCGCACCAGGACACGCGCCAGATTGTACTGCAGACGATCCGGGAATGTTCCGTCCCGCTCGTTCTGGACGCCGATGCCCTGAACGTGCTGGAAGGACAGCCTTTCCGCGTTCATCGCGCGACGTGCCCGGTCTTGATCACACCGCACCCGGGCGAACTGAGCCGGCTGATGGGCGTGGAGGTCGCCACGATCGAAGCCGATCGCATGTTCAGCGCCGTCAAGGCTGCTTCGGCGACGGACGCGACCGTGATCCTGAAGGGCGCGGGCACGATCGTCGCAAAAGCGGGCAACCTGCCGCATGTGAACATGACCGGCAATCCCGGCATGGCGAGCGGGGGCATGGGCGACGTGCTGGCCGGGCTGCTGCTCGGGCTGGTGGCGCAAGGATTGACGCCGTTCGAGGCCGCCCTTTCGGCCACCTACCTGCACGGGCGCGCGGGCGACAATGTGCGCTGGCGCGCATCGCAGGCCGGGCTGACCGCATCCGCGGTCGCGCAGGAACTGCCCTACGCGTTTCGCGACGTCACGTTGCGGTAGCGTCGGGCACACGCGCGGGACCGCGGGTCCGGCGCATCGCGAGATAGTAGACGGCCGGCGTAATGAACAGCGCGAGCAGGCCGCCCCCGATCATCCCGCCCATCTGCGTCACAGCCATCGGCGCGCGGTACTCGCCGCCCGCCCCGATCCCGAGCGAGAGCGGAATCATCGCCACGACCGTCGTGAGGTTCGCCATCAGGATCGGGCGCAGTCGCACGGCGCAGGCTTTCGGAATCGCCTCGGCCAGAGGCACGCCGCCGCGGCGCACGGTCTCGGCATGATCGACGATCACGATCGAATTGTTGATCACAAGCCCGATCAACATGACGATGCCCATCAGCGAGAAGATGTTGATCGTCAGCCCGCGCAGCAACAGCGCGACGAAGACACTCGCAAACGAGAACGGCAGCATCAGCAGGATCAGCCCGGGCAGACGCCAGGACTCGAGAATGCCGGCCAGCATCAGGAAGGTCAGCAGCAACGCCAGCTTGGCCGCGCGGTTCATCTCGGCGAATTCATCCTGCATGAACTCGATCTCGCCCGCCCAGTGGAAACGATAGCCTGCCGGCAAGCGATAGTGTTCCAACCGCCGATCGATATCCTCCGCCACCTTGCCGCCGCTGCGCCCGCTAACGTTTGCCGTGATCGTGACCACATGCTCGCGGTCCTTCCTGAACAGGCGGGTAGGTCCAAGCAGCCGCACCTGCTCGACGAGCTCCGCGACCGGCACCAGCGTTCCGTCCGCCGCCTGCACCGTGCAGTTCCCGAGCGCCGCGGTGTCGTTCCGCGTGGCCTCGTCGAGGATCACGCGGATATCGTACTCGTCGTCGCCTTCCCGATACTCGGAGGCCGCCACCCCGGAATAGTAGGCACGCATCGCCTCAGCCAGAGCCTGGATCGTGACGCCCAGCCGCCGCATGCGGGCGCGGCGCGGACGCAACGCGATCTCCGGTTTGCCGAGCCGCCAGTTCGTGTCCACGTCCACGAGCCCGGGCACAGGCTCGAACTGCCGGTCGCCGACCGTCCCGCCGTCGGTCAGCAACGCGATCACCTCGCGCGCTGCGCGGTTCAGCACGACGATCTCGTCGCCGCGCACCTCGAGCTCGATCGGTTTGCCGCCCGGCCCGCCCATCTGGCGCGCTTCCACCTTGAACACGGCGCCCGGGATGCCGGCCAAATCGGCACGCAGCGAATCCATGATCTGTTGTGTCGAACGCGCGCGCTCGGTCTTGTCCGTGAGCTTCACGACGACTTCGGCCAGGTTGACCCCGCTGCTCACACCGCCGACTTCGTCGCCG